>Ga0256826_1000628_pt1 | contig 21546 bp, 17 predicted proteins | sample CV79metaG_FD_185975 | JGI IMG/M metagenome (GOLD analysis project Ga0256826, IMG submission 185975) | Hydrothermal vent microbial communities from East Pacific Rise, Pacific Ocean - CV79 | ecosystem: Environmental > Aquatic > Marine > Hydrothermal vents | place: Pacific Ocean: East Pacific Rise...
AGTTGACACTCATGTATTTCGTGTTTCTCATAGACTCGGCTTAAGTGATGATAAAACAGCACTTGCAACAGAAGCTACTCTTGTTAAAAAATTTAAAAATAATCTTCATGCCCTACACCAAGGCATGGTTCTTTTTGGTCGCTATATATGTACAGCTAAAAACCCTAAATGTGACGAGTGTTTTTTAACTGAATTTTGTAAAACAACAAAAACTTTTAAGGTCTAAAATGATTAAAATATCTCTTCTTATAAGTATCTCTTTTATTTTTATTGGTTGTATGAACAAACATGGCGTTTCTGCAAAATATTATAGTGACTGTAAAGAGTACTATGATTTACAAGGCTTCTACCACAAAGAGTGTGGAGAAGATGACATAGTAACCTACAAAGAGATGGGGAAATGGTTTGAAAAAGAGGAAGAACCAAAAGGGAATGTTTGGTAATCTAACTATTTAATCGCTATAAATGTCGCAAAATTTGCCCAGCGTAGAATAACTTCACAGTGAGAGAAGCCTGAGTTAAGTGCCATTTTTATATTTTCTTCTTCACTATAAGGAACAAGTACATTCTCTAAAGCTTCACGTTTTTGCATAATCTCATACTCTGAATAACCCTGCTCTTTCTTAAAGTCATAATAACACTCTATAAGATCCTTATTTAACTTTGATTGGTGTGATATTACTTTTTCACTAAATATAAATACTCCCTCTTTGTTAAGTGAGTTTGCAATCTTTTTAACTAACTCTTCTCGTACTAAAGGACGAATAAACTGCAAGGTATAGTTAGATATAAAAACATCTGCTTTTTTATAATCAAACTCTAATATGTCGGCGTTTAACACCTCAATATTTGCTTGATACGCTTCACATTTTCTTTTTGCTTGGGCAAGCATAGCTTCTGAATTATCTAAACCAATTAAACTAGCTTCTACTTCTATTTTTCTACTTATATTTAATAATATTGTAGCTGTAGAGCAACCTAAATCATATAAAACACCACTCTCTTTTAAATTTTTTAGTGCAAAAAATTCTGTTATAGCCTGTGATTCCTTATAAAATGGAACACTTCTTTCAAGCATATCATCAAAAACAGCTGCAACTTCTTCATCAAATTCAAACTGTTTTGTTATAGCTTTAGCAAATACTTTATCATTCATTTATAATCCTATAGTGCTATTTTAACAAAATTCTTATGTTATAATCAAAACAATCATCAAATTTTCAAGGCTATTTATGAAAATAACTATAATGCAAAAATTATTTATTGTTTCAGCGCTTCCAATTATCACTCTTTTAATATTTTCTATAAATTATATTAATAATAATTTTTCTATATTAAGTAAAGATAAAATCGAGTTATCTCACCTTAAAATCATAGATAAAGCTAGTAATTTAATTCATACTGTTCAACTAGAAAGAGGACTTAGTATAAGTCTAATTATTGATAAAAAAAGCTCTTTTTTTATCAATAAACTTGAACAGCAGACAAAAATAACAGACACTGCTCTTATAAATTTTTTTAAACAAATAGATAGCATAGATAAAATCAACATCTCATCTTCTACAAAAAAATATATTGATAATCTTAAAGACTCTGTTGTTAGTATTTCAGACATTAGAAAATTTGTAAAAAAAGGCACTGTTTCAACAAATGATATATTTAATTTTTACAGTACTTTAAATGAAGAGCTTATTTCTATACAAGATGGCTTTAAACTCCATACAAATTCAAAAAAGACAAACTCTGATATTATAATTCTCAACAGAGTAGTAAAATTGCAAGAGCATGCAGGAAAAGAGAGAGCTATTGTCTCCAAACTTTTAACAATTCATGAAGTTAAAAGAAAAGATTTAAGAGAATATTATACTTTTGTCACAGCACAAAAGAATGAAACAAAGCATATAAACTTTCTTTTAAGAGGAAGTCCTTTTCAAGATTACCTCAACAATATAAGTTCAAAATATAAAAATAACTTTTTTAATGAAGTAAGAGTAGAGTTTAAAAATCATGAAATAAAAGCCAGTTTAATTAATAAAATATATAAAATTATCGGTTATGGAGGAATAATTCACGATATAGTTAAATATAACCGCAGTCACAACAAAACTCTTCTCCAAAATGCCTTAAAAAAACGAGAAGAGTTTAACAAACTAATAGAGAACTACCTCTCTTATACTAAAAAAGATACCAAAGAGTATCAATTAACTAAAGAGTTACAAGCATACTTTACAAATATTAGCCTAAAACAGAAAAATGTTGAAATAGATGACATGGAAATACTCACAAAATATAGAGAGTTAGAAGAGTACCATAAGTCTATAAATTCAGAAAAGTGGTTTAATATAAGCACTCAAAGAGTAAATGAAATACACTCCCTAGAAGATAAATTTATAAATAAAATTAGAAAAGCTATAGAGCATGATATTAAGATAAATACAAATGACTTAACTATGCAGATGATTCTTACTCTTAGCACCATTTTACTACTCCTTACAGGAACTTTTTATATCGCTTATAAAATTCGATTTGCCATTAATCAACTTGAAAATGGGATTGATAACTTTTTTAACTTTTTAACTTTTCAAAATGAAAAACCTGACAAAATTACTACAAATTCAAATGATGAAATTAATGATATGGCACAAAGAATTAATACTCAAATAAATATTATAAATGAAAACCTTGAAAAAGATAATGATTTTATTAATGAAATCACCCAAATAGTTATGCTTATGAAAGATGGTGATTTTAGTGAACAGCCCTACTTTAAGCCTCACAATCCTCACTTAGTTGAGCTTAAAGTTGTGTTTGATGAACTTATAGAGTTAATTTCTAGTAAAATTAAAGAGCAGACTGTCTCATTAGAGAGGCTTAACTCATCACTTGAAGACAGAGTGTACCACCAAACAATAAAACTCGAAGAGCAGATAAAAGATATAACAATAGCAAGAGATGAAGCTATTCAAGCTGAAATTTCTAAAGATGAATTTCTTGCAAATATGTCCCACGAAATTAGAACACCTTTAAACGCCATACTTGGGTTTGTAACCATACTTCAAAAACGTATCAAAGATGAAAAGTCAACAAACTATTTAAACATCATTGGTACAAGTGGAAAGTCTCTTCTTACTATTATTAATGATATTTTAGATTTTTCTAAAATTAAAAGTGGGAAATTTACTATAAACCCATACCCTGTTGAACCTCTTGAAGAGTTCTCTCATGCAACCCTACTCTTCGCCTCAAAAGCTTATGAAAAGCACATCATGTTTGCTGTTTATATTGACCCAAAACTTCCTCTTAGCATTAGTATTGACATAGATAGAGTTAAACAAATTCTATCTAACCTTCTAAGTAATGCTATAAAATTTACACCTGAAGATGGAGAGATAAAAGTTTCTATAACTCTACAAAACTCAACTCTATCTATATCTGTTAAGGATAATGGAATTGGTATTCCAGCAGATATGCACAATAAAGTCTTTTCGGCGTTTGAACAAGCAGATGGAACGACAACAAGAAAGTATGGAGGAACTGGCTTAGGACTCTCCATATCTTCTCAATTAGCAACACTAATGAAAGGGAGCATAACACTCTCAAGTGAAATAGGTAAAGGTTCTATTTTTACACTTAAAATTCCTGTAGAAGTTTTAAATACAACTAAAAGAGAATTTCTAAAAGAGAGTATAGCCTCTTCATACAGATTTGCTCTACTCTCTACAAACAGTTCCCTTACAAAAATTAAACTTATTAAAAAATATCTTCAAAGTTTTGGTGTAGTTAATATAGTAGAATTAAATGAGTATCAAGAAGATGGGTATGATATACTCTTTTTTGTTCCCGATGATGATTATAATGAAGATATAGTAAACTCAACACATCAATCTATTGCTCTTTTAAGATCTTCTCATATTAAACTAGCTAACCTTGATCATATTCAAGCACTCTATGCTCCTTTTACACCTAGATCTATTATGCAGGCTATAAATGACACTAATATAGAGCTATTAACAACACAGATACCTTCACAAGAAAAAGAGTCTAACGAGATGGATACATTTCAATATAAAGGACATATCCTTATAGCTGAAGACAACAAAACAAATCAGATGCTTATCTCTCTTATATTAGATGATTATGGTTTAACTTATGAAATTACAAATGATGGTTTAGAAGCTGTTATAGCATTTAAACAAGGTTCGTTTGACCTTGTCTTAATGGATGAAAATATGCCTGAACTAAACGGTATTGGTGCGATGCATCTTATAAAAGAGTATGAAGAGGGAAATGCTCTTATTAAAACTCCTATTATTGCACTTACAGCTAGTGTACTAGATACAGATAAAGCTAAATTTTTGGCTGCTGGAATGGATGGTTTTATAGGTAAGCCAATAAATGTAAAAGAGTTAGAAGCAGAGTTTAATAAATATTTAAAAAGGAGTTAAATGCAAATAAATACACCCACAATTATGATGATAAGCTTTATTGTTATGTTAGCAGCGAGTATATGGAAAATATATGCTTTTCTACCAAATAAGGCACTCAAAGATGATGACACAACAAAAAGTTCTCATAAAGAGTTAGAGAGCTTAATACTAAGTGTAATTAAAGAGAACAAGGGAGCATTATCTCCCCAAGAGTTATGCACAAAAGTGCAACAACATACTAATTTTGACAAAGAGCATTTTTGGAGATTTAACCAAAACAAACTCAATCAACTTTTAAACCAGTACTATTTTAAAAATACAGAGATAAATAATATAGAAGATATATACTTATCTCTTAAAAAAAGCCTTTAAAGAACTTGTTTACCTCTTTTGTTATTGCTTTTCCTGTATCTGATTTTAGTTGATTTTCTAGTTGAGATCCTAAAAGTTTTTTCATATCAACACTCACATCAGGAGAAGATGTTTTACCTTTTATAAATACAGTTATAGGTGTTCCATTTAAAGATACATTTAATAGAGAATCCATTTGGTTTGTTTTAGAGTTAATTTTAGTATCTGTTGTTTTCATAGAAGATTGATTAGATTTTAAAAATAGAGAAGCTAAAATTTGTTCTCTGTTAATAGAAGCAGAGAGATCACCTTTGAATGTTTCAGCATACATATCTTGTCTCGCAAACTGTTTTAAAAGTGTTAACATCTGGTTTTGAGTAAATTTTCCATCTACTAAATTTGCTTTTAGTTTACCCTTTTGCTGTTCTAAATTATAATTTAAAACGCCATTCATTGATGAACGAAACATTTTTGGATAATAGAGTTTATTTAAAATATCTAATGTCTCAAGAGAGTTCATATTTACTACTAAATCCTTGTTATGTAGTTTAGCGTTTACAACACCACCAACAACATTTGAATGCATAGTTAAATCAAAATTTTTACTCTGCTTTAACTCTCCATCTATATTTATTCCTCCCTTTATATTTCTTAATGTAATAAAATGAAAGTTTTGTAGTTTTGGAATGTATATTTCATAGTCACTTACTAAACTTGAATTTTCTAAATTTAGTTGTGCTTTTTTAATATCCAGAGTTGCAAGGTCTGAGTTAAAGTCTAATTTAGTATCTACAAAGTTTGCATGAATTTTTGTTTCTGCTTTTAAGTTAAATGGCGTTTGTGGCATCTCTCTTTTAAACTTGTACTTTTTTGTCATATATCTCGAATTAAAAAGCCCTTTTGTTATGCTTGATAAAACGACACCCTCTAAAGAGTTAGTCTTTAAACTATTCATAGCAATATCTAAAGAGAGTTCACCATCTGCATAAGAATCTTGTTTTGTCATATAAAGAAGTTTTGATAAGCTTAAATGTTTTGACTCAATATTTAGCTTTTCTACTTTTAACTCCCTAATTATAGAACTAACAACTGTTTGAGATGAAGCTACATTACTTTTGGCATCTAGTACAAGAAGATTTTGAGTACCTTTTAGTGTTCCTTCCATTGCAAATTTTCCTCGTAAATCTGCTCCTGTTATCGGTTTTAGAAGAGAGAGTTTATGAATCATTAAAGAGTACTTTAAATCTATACTCTCCTTAGAGGGAATCGCTAATCCACTAAAATCTAAAACAGCTAAATTTGAATTAATTACTGTTTTATATTTAACTTCTTTGGACTTTAGCTCAAACTTTGAACTTGAATTAAAAGCTGTCTTTGGCATATTTAGTTTATATTTTTTATTTATATATTCTGTATTTAAAAAACTATTTGTCATTTTCATATCTAAATATCCAGCAAGATTTTGAGGGTTTAGAGATGTTAAGTGAATATCTAAGTTTATGTCTGATGTAAATAGCTTTGGTTGTTTTAACATATATAAGAGTTTTTCTGCTTTGGCACCTTTAACCTTTGCAATAATACTTTGAGGTTCAAAATTTGCTAATTTCACTTCATAATGTGTGTCACTCTCAATAATATCTGAAACTCCATCAATACTCATACTCTCTTTTGTTCCTATAACTGTACCATTTGTCTTAAAAGGCCCTCTTAGTGGAGTGTTAATAAGAGGCTCAAAAAGTGCCAACTCTTTAACATCTACACTATATTTAATATTACTTTTAAAAGGTGTTGGTATTAACTCTCCACTTGAAACAATATTTGCAAGATTAGAGTCAAAAATATAAGAATATTTTACTAGCTCCTTGTTAAGAATGACATCTAAATTCATTGTAAATTCTGTTTTAGCTAGTGTTATGTTAAACTCTTTTTTCATCAGAGCTATATCAATTTTTCCATTATCACTTTTTAAAGATATTGTTCCATCTAATTTATGTGCTGCAATATTTTTTAAGTCTACATCTACATTTAAGTTTGCACTTGCATAGGGACTTTTATTTGCTAAAGCGAGTATTGAAGAGAGGTCAGCATTTTTAATGTTTGCAACAATTACTTTAGGTGTTAACTCTTGCATCTCTATGTGATAACTTGTACTACTCTTCGCTACATCACTTTTACCATCTATATTTATCGACGCTAAAGAGCCAACAACTCTACCATTAGTATAAAAACGACCTATTAAGTTTAACTCTTTTAAAAGAGAAAGCTTTTCTAAGCTATCTATTTCTACACTATACAAAAAATTAAATGAAAGCTTTATTACTGAAAAGTTTCCATTCGCAGAAATTTTATTACTATTTTTGAGGTCTATTTCTAAATTTAAGGTCGATGGAGTTAATCTAAAAATAGAAAGTACAACACTCTGTTTTAACTCTTTTTCTATTATAGTTTGAAGAAAGGGTTTAGTAAAAGAGTTTCCTGTCTCTGTAAACAGTGTAATATATGCCCCTATTATAAGAGTTGTTAAACTCCCCATAATCCATAAAAAAAATCTCATAAACACCCTTTTAATATAATTTGATCTTAAAAAGTATAGTACTCAAATATTCCTTTATTTTATACTCCAATAGGGCCAAACAAACACTTGATACAGATAGACTCAACTAATATACCGTTTTAAACTAAAGTAATACTTGACATTGTTACACTCAATATGTATAATAGTGCCATCCAAAAAGAAAAGGAGCAATTTAATAATTATGTCTAAAGAAGAAATACAAGACGAAAACCTCTCTACTGAGGAAGAAGTAACAGAAAATTTAGAACAAAACATTGACGATGCAGAGGCTGAAGCTGTAGCAGTCGAAAATGAATTTGATCTTTTATCAGCTGAAATGGCTGAATTAAAAGATAAATATGCTCGTGTTCATGCTGATTTTGATAATATCAAAAAAAGATTAGAACGTGAAAAATATACAGCAGTTGAATATGCAAATGAAAAATTTGCAAAAGATATGATTCCTGTTCTTGATGCACTTGATGGTGCAATGAAGTCTATAACAGGTGATGCAGATAAAGCAGAACTATTTGATAAACTCAAAGAGGGAATAGAGCTGACACATAAGTCATTTTTAACTCAATTAGACAAACACGGTGTTACATTAGTAGCACACGATGAACCTTTTGATCCAAATATTCACAATGCTGTTCAAGCAGTAGATAGTGAAGAAGTAGAGTCTGGACAGATTGTTCAAACTTTTCAAACAGGTTACAAATATAAAAATCGCCCACTTCGTGAAGCGATGGTAATAGTAGCTAATTAAACTAGATAAGTAAATTAAAAAGACACAAAGTGTCGCGGGCTTCCTGCCGAAGGAAACCTAGCGTTAGCGTAGATAAAGGAATTACTTCCTTTGTCGTAATAAATTAGATGAAGGGTTTCCTTCATTTATGAAATAAATTAAGGAATAATATAATGAGTAAAGTAATTGGTATAGATTTAGGAACAACAAATTCATGTGTAGCAGTTTATGAAGGTGGTGAAGCAAAAATCATCCCTAATGCAGAGGGTAAAAATACAACTCCATCAGTTGTAGCGTTTACAGATAAAGGTGATGTTCTAGTTGGTGATCCAGCAAAACGCCAAGCTATTACAAATCCTGAGAAAACTATTAGTTCTATTAAAAGAATTATGGGTCTTATGATGAATGAAGAGAATGCAAAAGCAGCTCATGACAAAGTAACTTACAACATAGTTAACAAAGATGGTGCCGCTTGTGTTGATGTAGCTGGAAAAATATATACTCCACAAGAAATTTCTGCAAAAATTCTTACAAAACTAAAAGATGATGCTGAAGCTTATATAGGTTCAACTGTAACTGACGCAGTTATTACAGTTCCTGCATACTTTAATGATGCACAACGTAAAGCAACTAAAGATGCTGGTACTATTGCTGGTCTTAATGTTCTTCGTATTATTAATGAGCCAACTGCTTCTGCACTTGCTTATGGTTTAGAGTCAAAATCAGAAGAAAATGTACTTGTTTATGACCTTGGTGGTGGAACATTTGATGTTACTGTTCTTGAAATTTCTGATGGCACATTTGAAGTTCTTTCAACTGATGGTAATGCATTTTTAGGTGGTGATGATTTTGATAATAAAATCGTTGACTTCTTAAATGCTGAGTTTAAAAACTCTCACGGTATTGAACTTAAAAATGATAAAATGGCTCTTCAACGTCTAAAAGATTCTGCTGAAAATGCTAAAAAAGAGCTTTCAAGTGCAACTGAGACTGAAATTAACTTACCATTTATTACTATGACAGAAGCTGGACCACAGCATTTAGTTGTAAAACTAACTCGTGCTAAATTTGAAGGTATGATTTCTGATTTAGTTGATGAAACTATTGACCATATCAAAACTGCTATGAGTGAATCAGACCTAGACAACAATGAAATCAAAGAGATTATCATGGTTGGTGGATCTACTCGTGTTCCAGCTGCGCAAGAAGCTGTTTCTAAATACTTTGGTGGAAAAGACTTAAACAAAGGTGTTAACCCTGATGAAGTTGTTGCTGCGGGTGCTGCTATTCAAGGTGGTGTTTTACGTGGAGATGTTAAAGACGTTCTTCTTTTAGATGTTACACCACTTTCACTTGGTATTGAGACTCTTGGTGGAGTTATGACTAAGATTATCGAAAAAGGAACTACAATTCCTGTTAAAAAATCTCAAGTATTCTCAACTGCTGAAGACAACCAACCAGCTGTTTCTATCAGTGTTGGTCAAGGTGAGCGTGAGTTTGCTAAAGATAACAAATCACTTGGTCTTTTTGAACTTGGTGACATCCCAGCAGCACCACGTGGTGTTCCACAAATCGAAGTAACTTTTGACATCGATGCAAATGGTATATTAACTGTTAGCTCAACTGACAAAGGTACAGGTAAATCTCAATCAATCACAATCTCTGGATCATCTGGACTAAGTGAAGAAGAGATTAACAAAATGGTTCAAGATGCAGAAGAGAATAAAGCTGCTGATACTGAAAGAAAAGAGTTAGTTGACCTTAAAAACCAAGCAGATGCACTAATCGTTCAAACTGAGAAATCAGTTGAAGAGATGGGTGAGAAACTTGAAGCTGAAGAGAAAGCTAAAATCGAAGCTGCTGTAACTGACCTAAAAGAGACTTTAAAAGATGAAGCTGCTACTAAAGAGCAAATCGAAGAAAAAGTAAAAGTATTAACTGAAGCTGCACATAAAATGGCTGAAGAGATGTATAAAAAAGAGCAAGACCCTGCTGCTGCAGAGGCTGATGCTAAGAAAAAGAAAGATGACGAAGATGTTATCGATGCAGAGATAGAGTAAACTCTACCTCTCCTTATTAGAGAGAGTTTATTTAAACTCTCTCTAAATATAAATTATCTTCCCCGTAATAACCAATTCATAATTTTTCCACGCTTTTTCTCATTTAACTTTTTCTCTAACTTATCTTTTTCAATCTGTATATTATAAATTTGTAAAAAGTCGTCAATGTTGTTAAAAAATATATCTATTAGTTCTGGGTCAAAATGTTTTCCACTCATATCTTTAATATAAACAAGAACTTCTTCTTCTGACCAACTTTTTTTATACGCACGTTTGAAAGACAAGGCATCATATACATCTGCAATAGCTACAATACGGCCATATATATGTATGTCAGCACCCTCTAGTCCATTGGGGTAACCTGAACCATCCCATTTTTCATGGTGCTGTTCTGCTACTACTTTAGCTATTTTAAAAAGAGGTAGCTCTGAACCAGCTAACATTTTAGCACCAAGACTAGAGTGCTTTTTCATCTCTTTATATTCACCGTTATCTAGTTTTCCATTCTTATGTAAAATACTATCTGTTACACCTAACTTTCCTATATCATGTAGAGATGAAGCATCTTTAAGCATTAAGGCCTCTTTTCGTCCCATACCATAGAGTGTAGCTAATTTATATGTAAATTCTGTTACCCTTTTTACATGAAGATATGTTTCTTCAGAATGACCCTCAGCTATTCCACCAAGAACATGCATTAGCTTTACTTGTGTTTGGGCAATTTCCCTTGTTCTCTGTTTTACTTTCAGTTCTAGATTTTTTTCATAGTCTCTAAGTTTTAGTCTTGAACTTACACGAGCTAACAGCTCCTCTTTAAAAAATGGTTTACGAATATAATCACTTCCACCAACACTATATGCTTTAGTTAAAGTCTCTCTATCTGTATTAGCTGTTAAAAATATAACAGGAATAGATGAAGTTTTAGGATCTACTTTTAAATACCTACAAGCTTCTATACCACTCATAACAGGCATCATAATATCTAAAAGAATAAGATCAAATTTTTCTTCATCAACGAGCCTCAAGGCGGAAAGTCCATCTTGAGCAGATCTTGTTTTATACCCAACTGCACCAAGTATTTTTTCTACAATTGTTATGTTATCTTTTACATCATCAACAATTAAAATATTGTACTGACTATAGTTCATTTTTAACCTTTTTATCTTTTATAGTGTATAAAGTCTTCTTTGGCTTTAGCACGTGCTGCTTTAAAATCCATAATTTTTCCACCATTGTAAAACTGAAATACTTCTGCCTCTTTTTTAGTTGAAAATGCAAACTTACTCACTCTACTCATAGTACCTTTTTTGCTGCTGCCAACTACATAATATACATCATAAACATTCATAAATTTCATTTTATCTAATGCTAATACTTGCGGGTTTTTAAGCTTAATACCATCACCTAAATGGTCTTCTAAACAGTGTAAAGAGCAATACTGATAATTTGTAGTTTCATCTTGTGCTATATGTGAAGTTTTATAAAACTTTTTAAGATTCATCCCACATCTAATACATGCATTCTTATATGCACCTTTTTGTACTAATGTGTATTCACTATTTTCTATATACTCAACTGTTGTTTTTGGTACTTTAACCTTACTATCATTGCTACAAGCTACAAACGCCAATATAAATATTATACTCATTACAATTTTAATCATACATAACCTTTTTCTAATTTACAAATATTAACACTTATAAATTAGAACATAGTTAAAAAGACTATAATTATATAAATTTATCTTAAGTAGGCACAATATGAAATCAAAACTTCTCCATTATCTCAAAGAGAGTATTAAATTTATACTTGTAATGACTATTATAGCTAATATAATCAGCCTCTATAAAAGTAGTAGTCTAAACAATAAAGCATTAACTTTTTCATCTGCAAGGCTATTAGAAGATAAAAATTATATTATTGATAATTCAAAACCTTTACTTATTCATATTTGGGCTACATGGTGTCCCACTTGTCAAGTTGAGTCTTCTAATATACAAAAAATCTCTAAACAGTTTCAAGTCATAACAATAGCAGTTAAATCTGGAAGTGATAATGATATACAAAAATATTTAGATAAAAACAGACTTGATTTTATGGTTATAAATGATACTAATGCATCTTTCGCAAGAGAGTTCAATATAGCAGCATATCCTAGCACTTTTGTTTACAATAAAAACAGAGAATTAGTATTTAGCGATGTTGGTTATACAAGTACTTGGGGGTTATGGTTAAGAGTGTGGTGGGCAGGTTTATAAGATTTATTCTTTAAGTATGATATAACATACTTAAAGAAAAAGATTAAAGATTACTCTTTAATCTCAACCGCATAAGCTTTTCCAGATAATGGAACCCATGGGCGTTTAATGTGACGAGGACGACGTAACTTATCATTTGAATTAAGAGGACGAGTTAAATCATCTCTCCATCCTTGATAAATTTTAAAGTTGTTTTCATAATTAACATGAATATCACCTATTTTGTCACCTTTTTGAGCAGGTTCTAAAATAACTTTTTGGTGCCAACAATGCATACCTGAAATTGGATCTGGATGAGCTGCAGCTACAGCATTTTGCCATGAACCACTTAGACCATCCCACCAGATATTACCAGTATCTCTGTTGTAATCGGCAAATCTATCTGTATGGAAAGGTTTTAAACCTTCAACATAAGTAAGTTTACCCTCTTTACCATCCATTTGAAGTTCAGCAGTTGGAACACCAAAACTGTTAAGTCCACTAGTTCCATCATAATCTTCAATTTTAATTTGACCAGCAGTTGTTCCAACATTTTCAGGTGAATGAGCCATGAATTTAGGGTCATTCATATTACGTTTAACTGGTTGAGAATCAACTTTACCATCAGTTACACCATTAGGAATAGTCACAGAATTTACAAGTTTCCATCTACCACCATGGTGAGAACAAGCAAGTGTACCAGGAAGAACACCTTCAGTAGGTACTGCCATAGCTACAAAGTAACCAGACTCTAAACCTGTAACAGTATCTGTAATTCTTACACGAATTGGATCACCACGTTTGAAACCTTGTCTCTTAGCATCCGGAGTTGAAATCCAAATAGGGTCATGGTTTTGAGAAATTTCCATAAGATGTTTAGAGCTACCTGAACGTGTATGAATATTATATGGAAGACGAAATACAGTGTTAAGTGCATAAGAGTCTTTCTCAGTCATATAAGAGTGATCTACATGAGATACGATGTGGTGCATCTCTTTTTTCTCTTTAGGTGTTCTAGGGTAGAAAGGTATCGCATACTCTGGCCATTTCCACTCATCAGCTAGCCACTCACAAAAGAAATCTAGTTTCTTATCAAGTGTAGCAAAACCTTCAACAACTTTACCATCTACTTCAATAGCAACTGGTTTTTTGTTGTCTTTATACTTACCATCACCATGATGATCTTCAGCATAAATAACACCTGTTCTTTTATCTTTTGATAAAGAGTGTTTACTATATTTATGACCATGAGAAATAAGATTTTCGCCATCAAATTTAACAGCTTTCTCTTGTGCAGAGTAAATTTTATCTTCTTCTAACCAAGCACCATGATCTCTCATATACTCATATACTGGGAATTCAGTATCTTTATATCTAGCATCTGTTGTTGCAGTTTTCTTAAGGTTTGGTAAGTTGTCACCAAACGCCGCATCATACCATTCAGCAATAGTAACAGGAGTACCAGGTGTTTTTTTAGATTCCCACATAGACTTAATAGTCTTAGTCTTAGCAGCATCAAGATAAATATCACCTTTAGGGTCAATGTAATTTACACACATATCGAACCAGAACTCATTCTCTTCCCAAACTTCACCAAGACCAGCTTTAATGTGAGCTTCAAGAGTAGCACGAGCAGGATTCTTAGGTTTCCATCCAGATTTTTCTAATGCAACACGCATAACTGGCTGACGGAAAGAAGTCCAACGAGCAGGCATAGTAGCTTCTGAGTGTTGATCATGACGCTCACCAGCTAAACCAACAGGTAGAATATAATCAACATACCAGTTCGTTTCAGACCAAGTTGGAGACAAGTTAAATGTAAGTTCCATTTTTTTCTCATCTTTAATAGTCTCAATCCATCTAAAGCCATCTGGGTTAATCCAAACTGGGTTATACATACGAGGAATCCAAACAGAAAGTTTCTGAGGAATATTTAGACCTTTATCAATCCATTTTTGTTGCCACTCTGTATCTGCAAGTAAATGCGGAAGTAAGAAAGACATTTCATAAGTTGATAGTGGCCATTCTGGTGGCCATGAAAGCTCATTCCAAGTATCAATTTTAGGAATATTCGATCCACGTTTACCTTGTCCAACAGTCGCACTACCACCTTTACCAGCAACAGAAACAACATGCCAGTGATGGAAAAATGTACCACCCTCAGGTCCAATAGCACCACGAAGAGCAATAGGTAAATAACCTGTTCTACCACTCATCCAACCACCACGGTTACCAGCAGCAGCAGCTCTCCAGAAGTATGAAGATACAGCAGTTCCAGCCCAAATGAACATATCATAAAGTTCTTCTAGTTTATATGCAGGAACACGTGTCTCTTTTGAAACATGCTCTAAAGTATATGGTGTATATAACTCTTGAATAGTGTCTAAGAATGTATCAAAATCATTTTTAGTTGGTACTTTAGAGATATACCCTTTTTCTACCATATAGTTAAGATATTTTGTATTATCTAAGAAAACTTCCCAGTTCATCCATTTTTTAACAAAATCACGATTTACTTTACCTTCGTTAAGTATTCTCTGTGTTAAATAGAGATAAATAAGAGGTTCAGTACCAGGCCATGCAGCAATCCATAAATCAGCCATACCTGCAGAGTTAGACATACGAGGGTCCATAACAACAAGCTTAGCACCCTTTTGTCTTGCATCAGCAATAAAAGAAGCAGATTGTTGGAAGTAGTGTCCAGCATCAGCAGCATGAGAAGAGTTTAAGAAAATTAACTTAGCATTTGCCCAGTCTGGTGATGTTCTATCATCATTAGCCCACTGAATAGTTGGTGTACGACCACCTGATGAACAGATATTTGTATGTGAATTGAAACAATCACTTCCAAGTGTATGCCATACTTTACCAGTAAAACCATTCTCATTTGGACGTCCAACATGGAACATTACTGATTTTTTAGATAAGTCATCACCCTTACGAAGTGTATCTCCCATCTTTTTACCAATAGTGCTCATAGCTTCGTCCCAAGTTGTACGAACCCATTTACCTTCACCACGAGCTGAACCAGCAGCACGTTTAAGTGGGAATGCTATTCTATCTGGATCATACATTTGTGACTGAGTTGCATAACCTTTTGCACAGTTTCTACCACGAGAACCTGGGTGCAATGGGTTACCCATATATTTTTTAACTGTAAAAGTTTTTTTATCAATCCAAGCTGTTAAACCACAAGATGCTTCACAGTTTGAACAAGCAGTTGGAATAATCATATAATCGTTAACTTCTATTCCCTCTGGATTCTCTTCACTTCTAACACCATGACGATCAATTCCACCACGTTTCCAGTCATTTCCATCTAACTCTTTAAAGTCAGCCCACTCATCCATTGGTGGGTAAAAAGATAATGAATCTGGAGTGTTTGTAAATTTGCTCTGTGTAACAGATTCTGCCATAGCATCTGCTGTAAATACACCTTTAGCAATAGCGGCACCAGCAACTGTAAATGCGGCACCTTTTAAAAATGTTCTTCTACTTTGTAAATACATTAATATATCTCCTTAACTCATTGGTAATAATTGTGGAATTATTAACCAAACATGTTTAACTATCCACAGACCTACAAGCGCTAACATCGCTGCAAGTTTTAAAATTGACTCAGATTTACTTGCACGAGCAAGTACTATAAGTAACATTGGAAGTAAGTAAGCCATCCACTGACCTAACCAGAACATAACTGTATATGGTCCATCACCTTTAATATACTCTAATACTGCCGCAACTTCTTCTGCCTTCATTGGTCCAAATACATACTCTGACATATAAAGAATAAATGACATAAATGCACTCAATGCTAAAATATTTGATAAGCTTCTTTTAGCTTCCCAACTAATTTTACCGCCAAATACTAAAATCATAAATGCTGAACCAGAAAGAAGTGCTGCAAAAATCATTTGAGCTGATTCTGTTGGCATTTGCCATAGTTCACGAGCTGTACACTGACTCATTAGACCAGCAGTATAAAGAGTTACAGGAATCGCAAGAGCTACAACCCAAACTAAAGCTTTATCAAATGCCACTTCATCTTTTTTAATGAAAGATAAAAATGCTAATAAGAAAAGAAGCCCTACAAACGCCGTAGCCATCCATGCACCAACTGTAATTGCTGACGTTAAATGAGGATAGAAAAATATATGCCACATTCTAAATGGTTGGTGTAAATCCGCAAGTGTAAATAACAGGAATATATGAATAAAGATAATAGCTACTACAGTAGTTGGAAATCTTAATCCTTTTGCTTGATCTGGGTATTTTTTAATTAGTAGGAAAAGCATAAAAATTACACCTGTACCAATACTTTTTGCCCACATATTAACTGTAACTAACCAAGGCCAAACTATGCCAGGAATTGCTACATCTAAAGTTACAACAGCATTTGTAGCTGCTAAAATTTCATGTGCTGCCATTAGTGGTGTCCTCCTACAGGTAGTGTAGTGATTTTGTTAAATAGAGAGTGTCCATCTATTCTCTTAGAGGCAAGTGGATTAAGGTTAACATTACCGCCACCAACATAGAAGTGATGAGGATTAGTTCCTTTTTCTGGTTTACGTACTTGAACTCCACCTTGATTTTTCATAATATATTTAGAAATATTTGATTTTGGATCATCTAAATCACCAAATATATTTGCTTGAACTGGACAAGCTACAACACATGCTGGCATCATAGATGAAGCAATACGGTGAGCACAGTAAGTACATTTATCTGCTGTTTGTGTTTGTGGGTCAATATAAATTGCTCCATAAGGACAAGCCATAACACAACCAGCACAACCTATACAACGTTCTTTATCAATATTTACAATTCCATTATCTAAATAATGAAGAGCAGATACCGGACAGATTCTTTCACATGGAGCATTCTCACAGTGATTACAACGAAGAGGAGTAAAAGTTCTCTTCGTCTCTGGGAAAGTTCCCACATCTACATATTTAACACGTAATCTCCATGTACTTAGTGGAACTTCATTCTCCACTTTACATGCGATCTCACATCCTTTACAACCCATACATAGGTGTAAATCAACTAGGAAACCTAATTGCATATATTCTCCTTTAGCCTTAATTAACGGCAGGTTTAAGATTTATAACCATAACTAATTTCTTTTAAAACAATCCCTTATACACGAAACATAGGGGTTGTTTCACTATGGAGATATTATCTTAAGCAAGCTTAAATTCGTTATAAATTAGTGATGAACATTTGATTAATTTTTGAGTTGAGTAAATTTGAGATTCTTATAATTGTATGTTAAAAATCTACTTTTTATATTTTCATATTGAGTTTAAAAGTTGTTCCCTTTTCATTTGAGACGACCTCAATAGTTATGCCCATAGTATTAGAGAGTCTTTTAACTATGTCTAAGCCAATTCCACTGCTATTTTCTGCACTATATGAACGTTCAAAAATTTTTTCTGGCTCTTTAATACCTTTACCATTATCTTCAATATAAAGCACATTATTTTTACTATATATTTTCACATATCCATTGTTAGTATTATATTTACAAGCATTTGAGATGATATTTTGCAATATCTGCTTCATTGCATTATAATTTAGCTTTACTTTAAAACTAGTACACTTAACATGAAAACTTATACTTGGAAATATCTGCTTTTGTGTCTGAACAACATCATCAACAATTTCACATAAATTTAGTGTCTGTATTTGAAAAGTCTCCTCTTGAAGCAGAATTGTTAAATTTTCATGAAGTTCAGAAATAGTATGTGCACTTTTACTTAAACGTAAAATAGCACTATGGTTTTTTAGCTCTTTATTTTTTTCTAAAAGTTTAATATTTAATTTTATAGATGTTACAGGTGTGTTCAAATCGTGTATAAGATCTTTGGCAAACTTATCGAGTGTTTGAATACTCTCTTGTAATGGTTTTAATGCATTTTTAGCAAGTCTGTAACTTATATAGGCGAAAAGGAGTAAAAGCAAGACCTGAACAAGTATTATTCTCATTTTCAGTTCTTTTAATGAATTATCATAACTATTTTTGAGCTTAAAAATCTGTAAATAATTTTTAGCACCCTTCATAGGTATAAACTTAATAAACTCTTCTTGAGTTGCACTAAAGTTTCTCATATCTATATGTTTAATTTTTGCTTGAATTAATTCATGTCTATATTGGGGTCCAAACTTTTTTATACTCTCATCCATCTTTATGTGTCGAGCATATTCAATTATTGAAAACTCTTCGGACTTTAAAAGATGTCCTTTCATCTGCTCAAAATATAAAAAACCTACAGCGAGTATTAAGAGTGCTACACTAATAAAATAGATACTAAAAAATTTAAAAAAAGCTTTTTTTTCATGATGAAGCAAGACGATACCCTATACCTTTAATAGTAGTAATTGGAAGTCCTACTTTACGAAGTTTATTTATATGAACCCTCAAAGCACCTTCACTCATCTCGCCATCTTGATTTAAGCTTTGAAATATAAACTCTTTTTCTACCGTTTTATCAAGATTTTGAAAAAGTAACTTTGTTATATGTAGCTCATAAGGTGAAAGAGCTATGAAATTTGCTCCCTCAAATAGTTCATTCTTTTCAATTACAAAACGAAAGTCATCTACTTTTATCTCATTTGCATAGGTATGATATGATTTTCTTATCAGAGCATTAATTCTTACTAAAAGTTCATCAAAATCAAACGGTTTTTTAATATAATCATCTGCACCAGAGTCAAAACCCTTTGAGAGAGAATCTATATCACTTAAAGATGTTATAAAAATAGCAGGAGTAACATCAGAAGCTTCTCTAAGACTTTCAAGAAGCTCAAAACCATTTAGAAAAGGGACATTTACATCAAATAGAAATAGATCAAACTTATGTGTAAAAGTAGCATCAAGTGCGCTATTACCATCATTTACAAGTGTAATTTCAAAACCTTCAAACTCTAAGAGTTCAACTAATGTTTCTGATAAGACTTCATCATCTTCTAGGAGGAGTATTTTAGACATTTTGTAGTATATAGAACTTATATTAGCAGAGTGTTAAGACTTAAGACTCTCTACCGTCATTACAAGAGAGGAGATATTTATTTTTGCTCTTCCTAAAGTCTCTTGTGTTGATTCTGCAAGTTTTCGAACTTCATCCGCTACAACAGCAAAACCTCGACCATGCTCACCAGCTCGTGCAGCTTCTATAGCGGCGTTTAAAGCTAGAAGATTAGTCTGGTCAGCAATTTCAGAAATAGTGTCTATGACTTTAAATATCTCTTGACTCTGAAGCTCTAATGCTGCTAGTTTTTCATCAATATCTCTATTTTTAGTAAGACTATTTTTATCTATATCTTGAGATTCTAACTTTGCTTTTTCTCTATTTAACTCTTCTAATTTAGAGTTAAATTCTTCTAATATAACTTTATGAGACTCTTGAAGTTCTGAAGTTCTACTCTCTAGTTCTCTGTTTTTTTCTTCAAGAGAAAAGTTAGCATTTTTTATATCTAAATTGATAATCTCTTTTGTTTTAACCTTCTCTTCTTTTTCATCTTGCAAAATTTTAAGTTCATTAAGAAGTGACGAGTTCTGTTTTTTTAACTCTAAAAGTATTGACTGGTTAAGTCCATCATCATTATCATCTTGATGTGTGTATTTAAAATATATATATGCTATGAAAAGACCAAGCATAAATGATATAAGTGTAAAAATTGCAGAGAACATTATAGAAGATTCTAATGTTTCTAAAGAGGACTCTAATGTCTCAATAGACTCATTTGTACTTGTTAAATCATCTTCAATATCACTCGTCTCTTCTACTATATTTAAAGTCGTAGCAGTTTTTATTTTTTTATTTTTTATTAGAAGAAGTCCCTCTTCTATCATATTATTATAGAGTGTTTTTAGTTTTTTTAAATCATCTGAAGTAAGTTCATTATTATTATCTTGTATATCGGTTATTGTCTTAAATGTTTTTTCTTGAAGCTCTTTTAGACTTGTAACTTTTTTTTGTTTCTCTTCTAATGAACTAATTACCTTCTCTTTTGTAAAAAGAATTAAGTAATATAGTGAAACTTTCTCTTCTGGATTTAGATGAAGAGAAATTTCATCTAACTCCTCATTTAATAGCTGGTAATTGTCCTGTATACTTGTAGTAGATGCGACAAGAAGAAGGTTTAATAGTAGTATTGATAAAATTATTTTCATAAGTTTAGTATATCATTATTTAGCAAAGTTTTTAAGCATATATCTCTTTATTAAAGTTGTCAAACTCTTTTAAAGTTTTTTCTAAAAGTTTTTGTGCATCTTCAAATATTTTCTTCAAAATTTCCTGCATATCTAATCTTTCAGGTGATTCAAATTTTTCTATAGAGTTGTCAAACATTTTAACAATATTTGTTTTTATATTATTAATTTCATTTTCATTTCGTTCTCTATTTGGTTCAAATATTGAAGCAATTTGATGGGCTAATTTTGTAACTGGTGTTTTTGGTGCATCTTCATCTAACTCTTTTAAAAAGTCATCAATAAAAGGCTGTGCAATTTTCATAAATTCATCTATCTCTTTTTGATCTTGTGTATCTATGCCATTACTCTCAACAGAGAAACTAAAAGATTGCATAGATGAAAAGCTCATAGAGGTTCTAGAACTATTTGAATTTTGTTGGTGAGAGAAAGATGATGAGTTTTGGTTTGAAAAGTCCATTTTTATAACATCGCCACTAGAAGTTCTCATAGCGATATTTAAGTCATGTGAACGATAAGAGTCCATTGCATAAGAGGTATTCATAACACTCTCCTTCAAGTTAGTATAGACTCTAAATCGTCAATTTTATAATTTTATTAAACTAAATACTATTATTCATCTTCATCAAATTCTGATGCTTCTTCTAAACAATCCATTCCATCAGAATGATTTTGCACATGAGCACCATAAGTATAAGTAAGTTCACCACCCATTTTTCCTTGGTAAAGTGTTCCACCTGCTACCATAGCTAGTAAAATTATTGCAAATATTTCAGCTTTTAAAGTAGAAGTAAAACATCCATATAATTTAATAACTGTAGCAAGAGAGATAGCAACTACAAGGTAAAGACCAAAATCTTTATGCTGTTTTAATAATTCTCCACCTTCATCACTAAGGAGTATATAAACTTCCCCTCCATCATTTTTTCCTGTAAAAAATGCTATTAGAGTAAAAAT
>Ga0256826_1000629_pt1 | contig 21533 bp, 22 predicted proteins | sample CV79metaG_FD_185975 | JGI IMG/M metagenome (GOLD analysis project Ga0256826, IMG submission 185975) | Hydrothermal vent microbial communities from East Pacific Rise, Pacific Ocean - CV79 | ecosystem: Environmental > Aquatic > Marine > Hydrothermal vents | place: Pacific Ocean: East Pacific Rise...
CTCTTGATAATTTGATAATATTTTGCTCTATCTCTCTATTTTGCATTTTAACGGATTGATGAAACCACTTTTTGTACTTGTTAATGTAGTAGAGTTTAATTTTTGTCTCTCTCTCCACATTTAAATTTGTCAAATAATCTTTAAACTCATTTTGTCGATTTCCAAGATAACTATCTAACTGTGCTACAACTTGATATTGTGCTGTTTGTCTATATCTTTTACTTAGTTCACTTTTTATGGAATTAACTTCTAAATCTCTATTAAATCTTCCCTTTTCATAAAAATATCTCCATTGTCTATTTGATATTTCATCAGATACTTTTCTATACTCTTTTAAGAGATTTAAAATTTTTCTCTGTTTTCCTATATTTATAGAGTGTTTTAGTTTATATGTTCTTAGCATCTTTTGAATCTTTTTCTAATAACTTAATAATCTCTTCTGTTTTTCTTTTACTTCTTCTTAAACCATACATTTTAGCACTAAAAGAGTAGATAATAGATACTAAATCTTGCATTAAATCACTTTTCTCATCCTCTGCTAAATTTACAACTTCAATTTTTCTACACTCTTTATTTAACAAGATTTCAATATAATTAAAACCAAATCTAGTCAATCTATCTTTGTGTTCAACAATTAGTGTTCCCCAATCTTCGGACTCTAACAGCTTTTTTAATTTTTTTCTATTATCATTAACTCCACTACCAACCTCTTTTACAACCTTCGTTATTTGATAACCTTTTGCTGTTGCATACTCTGTTAATCTTTTTGCTTGTGCATCTAAATTTGTTATATTTTTATTACTTGATACTCTTGCATAAATAGCAACTCTTGTTAAATCAATATCTCTTTCATTTATAACTTCAATTAGAATTTGACCATCATTATTTTTAAAGCTATTTGGAATCTTCCCTGCATTAAATCTATTCCATGCTGTTCTGTAGGTTACTGAATAATTCTTTGCATAATCACATAATTTAATATATCTTTTCATGGTGCTATTATAGCATAGAATTGTTTAATATTATTTTAAATAATTTTCTATTGTTTCGAATACATATTAGTAATACCCCAAGAGGAGTATTTGCCACAAGAACCCCTATGCATCCAAATAGCTTGGGACTATCGGTTGTTGAGTTGCTTAAAGTAGAGGGAAATAGAGTAACCATTCGAGGGGTTGATATTTTGGATGGGACACCGATTATTGATATTAAACCCTATATTGAAAATTTTGACAGAGTAGAGGGAAAAACAAGGTCTGGTTGGATGTTATCAACTCAAGATGAGGTAGCCAAGAAGCGTTCAGATGAGAGATTTGCATAGTAGGGAACGTGTTATGAATTTCTACTTTTTTCTACTACTTTTTTTTCATTATAACATAAGTTGCAACGGCGCACCCTATAAAGACTGTTTAGAAGCGTAAAAAAATGGTATAATTATCTATATACGCTACAGGATAGATAAGGAAAAAATAAAATGGAATCATTACACTTAGATGGAGTACTATCAGCTCTTCTTTATGCAGGAATTGGAATTGCTGTCTTTTTTTTGGTACTTAGCCTCATAGAAGTAGGAACAAAATACTCTGTTAACAAAAAAATCAGTCAAGAGGGCAACATTGCTTTAGCCATTGTTTTAGGCTCTATTATTATCTCATTAGGGATGATTATCTCTTCAGCTATTCGATAATGTCCATAGCTGTTAATAACAGAACAAAAGAGGTAGCCCTACTCTTTGGAACGTTTCTTATTGCTATTTGTGGGCTTATTTATGAACTCTTAGAGGGAACTCTTTCTTCGTATTTACTTGGCGATTCTATTTATCACTTTTCATTGGTTATTGGGCTGTTTATGTCCTCGATGGGAATTGGTGCATGGCTCTCTCGGTTTATAGAACATAACTTAGAAAGAGCCTTTGTACAACTGCAACTTACCATCGCTCTAGTTGGTGGTTTTTCTGCGTTTATTCTCTTTATTGCTTTTGCCTATATTGATAACTACTCTGCTTTTTTATATCTTATAACCATTTTATTAGGAACAATGCTTGGTATTGAAATTCCTTTGATTATTAGAATTTTAAAAGAAAGTTTTTCACTTAAAACAAACATCTCTAATGTCTTTACTGTTGACTATATTGGTGCATTATTTGCATCACTTCTTTTTCCTTTAGTTTTAGTACCACAATTGGGGCTTATGCAGACCTCTTTTTTGTTTGGAATGGTAAACCTTTTTGTAGGAACAATGGCATGGTACATCTTTAAAGATTTACTAGGAAAACGTTATGTCATTTACCTCTTTACAGTTTTTGTCATTTTAGCATCAGGTTTTTGGCAATCAAGTCAACTAACCAGTATGATAGAAAACAGACTCTATCGAAACAATATTATCTATTCAGAACAGACTCCTTATCAAAAAATTATTGTCACAGCCAACCATGGAAGAGTTCAGTTTTATATTAACGGGGCAATTCAGTTTGACAGTATTGATGAACACCGTTATCATGAGTCTTTAGTACACCCTGTAATGATGACGGCAAAAGCTCATGAAAATATTTTAATCATTGGTGGAGGCGATGGAATGGCTCTTCGTGAAGTGTTAAAATACGACAAGGTCAACAAAGTTACTTTGGTTGATTTAGACCCTGCTATTACAACACTGTTCAAAGAGAATCCAACACTTAGTAAACTAAATGAGAATGCCTATAACAACCCTAAAGTAACCGTTATCAACCAAGATGCTTGGAAATTTATAGAAAAATCTAAACAGCTTTATGACGTTATTATTTTAGATTTACCCGACCCAAACAACATCTCTTTGAGTCGTCTCTACAGTCAAATTTTTTACCAATTACTAAAAGGTCAACTCTCGAAATCGGGGGCTATGGTTACCCAAGCTTCTTCGCCTATATTTTCACGCAAAGCCTTTTGGTCAATCAAGAAAACCATGCAAAGTACCAAGCTTTATACCCAAGCTTACCACACCTATATTCCAAGCTTTGGAGAGTGGGGATTTGTATTGGCTTCTCATTTTCCTATAGACTTTAAAGAGAGAGAGCCTCTAAAAAATTTAAAATATCTAAACAGAGAAGTGATGAACAAAATGACCATCTTTGCAAAAGATATAGAAGAGCTTGACGTAGAGAGTAATAAATTGAGTAATCATCGACTTATTGCTTATTACGATGAAGGATGGGAGAAATGGTATCAATAATCTATTGAAAAAATAGCTATAATTGAACAAATGAAACAAGGAGAAACAATGGGAACACAATTTTTATTATCACTTATAGGTGGAGGAATCGCAGGAGCTGGGCTACTTTTTATTATAGGGAAATATGCCTATAAATGGTATAACAAAGAGCCTATAGTCATTACAGGAGAACTTGTAGCAATCATCTCTATCTTAATAGTTACAGGTGTTGTATCTGCCTATGAATTGGCACGAGCCTCGTATGATATAGCCAAAGAGGGAATACACTGTATACAAAAAAATTCAGATAATGACAACTAAAAAACAAATAATGAAAACCCCCTACTTCATAATGCACCAAACAAAGCTAGAGAGAAATCTAAATAAACTACAAGAGATAGAGAAACAGAGTGGAGTAAAAATACTTCATACCATCAAGAGTTTTAACCAAGAGAGTGTATTACCTATAATCGCTTCAAAACTTTCGGGAATGAGTATTGGTAATATAAATGAACTTAGAATGGCTCAAAAAGCAGAGGGTCAACATATTCACTTGTATGCTCCTGCGTATAAAAAAGAGGAGTTGATAGAGATTATAGATAAGGTTTCGACTCTCTCTTTTAACTCTCTGTCTCAATGGGAATCTTTACATCATTTGAAAACAAAAGCCTCTATGGGTTTACGGATTAATCCTCGGCTTCATTTGCCTATCCCTAACCATTGTAATCCCAATTTAGACTACTCTCGTTTGGGGGTTGAATACTTGGAATTTATTGAGTTTTTTAATAAAAATTTTAGCAATTTTGACGAGCTAGAAGGTTTACATTTTCATGCTCTTTTTCAAAGTTCAGAAGTAGGGACAGAACTTCTTCTTGAGCATCTTTTAGAGCATTATCAAACACTATTACCCCAATTAAAATGGATTAATTTAGGAGGGGGTCATGAATTCACATCTGATAACTTTTCTGTGAATAACTTTAGTAAAGCTGTGAAAAACTTTCAAGATTTATACCCTAAGATTCAACTCTATTTTGAACCAGGAGAAGCCGTAACTAAGGGATGTGGAGAGTTTATTTCAACTGTACTTGACATTATTCACATAGCAGGTGTTAATGTTGTGATACTTGACACCTCTACAGAGACTCATCTGCTTGATGTGGCTATTGTAAACCAACGGTTAAAGGTAAAAGGTACACAGAGTGAATCAACTCCTTATTTTTATGAGCTTTCAGGAAATTCATGTATTCAAGGAGACTTAATTGGAGAGTACTTCTTTCAAGAACCCTTGTTCATTGGAGACAAGGTTGTCTTTGAAGATATGATGGGCTACAGTATGGTTAAAATGACGGAATTTAATGGTATTGAAAAAGCGTCATTTATACTTCAATAGTTGAGTCAATGTTGACAGTAAACTTTCTCTTGTAGTCTCTTCCTCTTTTAGTCTTCCATTTGTAACAGCAAGCTGTAAAACACTTGATTGTTCTGCTAAAGTTGGAAGTCCTAAATTGAGTAGTATTCCCTTTAGACAGTGAAAATCATCAATCAATTGTTTTCCCGTTCTATCCTGTTTTTGAATACTATTTAGAGAATCATTAATACTAACCATTGCAATTTCAAAAAGATTTAGAGCCGTCTCTGTATCAAAATTAGATTCCAAATGTATTAATGCTGTTTGAATTAAATTTGATATATGTTCTTCATTTTTACGAATAAATTTATGATTTATAAGATTAAGCAGTTGATTTTCTATATCAATTTTTTCCAAAGGCTTCTCTATAAAAGCATCCATTCCTGCCTCTTGTGCTTCTAGTTTATCCTCTTTGTAAACATTTGCACTCATACAGATAATCGGTATTTCCTTGTCAAATTTACGTATTTGTCGTGTTGCCTCTTGACCATTCATAACAGGCATTCTCATGTCCATAAAAATTGCATCATAGTTATTATTTTTTACCATCGCTAGAGCTATAGCACCATTAGAAGCTGTATCGCAGACAATACCAAAAAAGTTGTTTAACATTTCAGCTTCATAAATTCTATTGATTTCTACATCTTCAACAATTAAAATTTTTAATTTAGAATAGTCAATTTTAGAAGGTAGGGATGTAAACTCTTTTGTATATACATTTTCAATTTCTAAAATAAACTGTTGATAAGCAATTGGTTTAGAGATAACCTTATGAAAAAGATGCATATCAACCAAAGTATCATCGTTCATCCATGCAAAAAGTTTAATCTTAGGGTTTAATAAAGAGAACATTTTAGCAATATAAGGTGTATTTTCTTTACATACATCAGCATCAAAAATAACCATATCATGATGTTCAGCTTCTGCCAATATATTCATTAAAATTACAGAAAAATTTCCATCTTTAACATCATAATGATGAAAGCTCTCCATTCCCATGCTCTTCAACTCCATCGCAATAGAGTCAACAAATGAATTTTTAGGCGAACACATAAGAATATTTGCTCCAATTAACCCTTTTCCTATCTCTTTTTTTATTGATTTTTCAACCACAATACGCAAAGAAAAGAGACTTCCTCCTCCTTTTAGAGGGATGTATCGAATATCACCATCCATTAAATTTGCCAACTCTTTTGAGATAAAAAGTCCCAATCCTGTCCCTTGAGTTTTATCAGTTGATGAAAAAGGAAGAAAAAGTTTTTTAGCATTCTCACTAGAAATACCTTGACCTGTATCTTTAATATGGATAATAATCTCAATTTTATTAGAGTTTGCATACTCTATAATAGAGTCAACATAACACGCTATTTTACCTTTTTTTGTAAACTTAGCTGCATTTGAGAGTAGATTAATAAGAATCTGCTTTAGACGCGTATCGTCTACTTTGATTTTATGTTCAAGGGTAGGTATGTTAATATCAAACTCTACACCTTGGGCAATTTTTGAACGTATCAGCATACTACTTTCATAAAGAATATCGTACAAATCCACTATTTTAGGGTTTAACTCTACTCGTTTATCGGCAAATTTTGCAACATCTAATAAGTCATTAATTAACGAGAGCAGATAATGTGAACTCTGTGTGATACTTTCAAGATAACGCTTTTGTTGACTGCTTAGAACGGTATCAGCCATTAACTCTCCATAGCCGAGTATTGAAGTCATTGGTGTTCTAAGTTCATGACTAACCGAAGCAATAAAACGTTTTTCATTGCGTAAGGACTCTTCAAGTTCACGATTAATATTGGTTAAAAGACTGGCTAAAATTAATTTTTCATCATTATTTTTTTCGTACTTTCTCTTAAATATTTCCAACTCTTTTTTTAGGAATCGAATCTCTTTCTTTTTTGACATTATTTACTTTTCCTCTCGGCTAAAAACAGTGTTACAAAGGTCTCATTATGAAAACAGTAACCTCCTGGAAAGGCTGCAATCTCTCCATAAGCAAAAAAACCGATTATAGGAACATTACTCAATTGGTAAACAGCATCTATCTCTAAATACGTTAAGTGTCCTAAAACATGTTTTCTAGAACAACAAGGAAACACTAACCCCACTTCAGGTTCAAATATAGGGTTGTCTGTTAACGCTTTTGAGACCGATTTTTCTACTTCTGCTATAATAGATTTTCCTTTAGATGCAGAGATTCGTACCCAAGCTTTCTCTTGTACATGTCCTGCAAAAACCAATGAGCCATTTTCCTCATTAATGTCTAAAACAGCTCTATAAACAATTTCTCCATTTCGTAAACGTACCTCTAAAGGATACTCAATACCAACCTGTGGCATATCCTGAGCTGTAATATTTAAATATCCTTTATAAAAATCTATAGCTGGTTTACCATCGATTTCATAAACAATATTTTTAGAAGCTTTAGTGACAATTCTCTTTTTTCCGATACCTGACCAACCAAACGCACGTGAACCAACAATATCAATTTGTGTTTTATCCAATGCCAAAGCAACAACACCTTGATTTGAACAGAGGTTATTAGAAAATACAAATGTCTCTTTTAATAATAAACCATCTCCTGCTGACCCACCAAAAACATACTCTATCTCTCGTGATAAAATTCCTTGGGTATAAGCATCATTATCAAAAGAAAGACCCGAAGTAAGAGTTATAATAGCACTGTTTGTAAAATTACTCCTTGCCCACATTCCAATATGTTCTCCTACAGCATACGCATCTTGATTATCTTCTAACGCAATAAACGTCATCTCGATACTGCTCTCTTCTATAGCGATTAACATACAGACAATAGAGCTATCAACTTCATTCACTCCATCGGTACTGTTAGCATAAATTTCGCCATCCGTAGTAGCACCTACAATAGAAAAGCTATACTTTCCTAGTTGTTGGCTAAGTTTTGGAATATTAAAGGTAGAAGATGAATAGATAAAAGCAACAGAAGGTCTAAAACCTTCTTCTAATTTATTATCTATTTTATTGATAATTTTTTTAATGGATGTGGCATGAAGAGTTAATGTTTGCATCGATTTAATACTTAAGCAATTGTTCGTATATTTTAGATTTCAAGCTCTCTAAATTTAGAGGTTTTGCCATAAAATCATTAGCTCCTAAAGAGAATGATTTCTTTTTTTCAACTTCATCACTGGTTATAACAATAACGGGTACATTCTCAAAAAGTGTACCATTACGAATAATTCTTAATGTCTCAAAACCATTCAATGTTGGCATATGTAAATCAAGCAAACAAATATCAATACTTTCATGGTCTAGAATAGACAACGCTTCAAGACCATCTTTTGCTTCTAGAACTTTGATGTTTCCTACTTTAACTAATAGAGATTTAATAAGCATCCGATTAAAGGTATCATCTTCAACCACTAAGACTTTAATTTCATCTAAAATTTCCCACTTCATAAATACTCCTCAATGGCTATTTTATTTAAGTAAATTATATATTAAAAATATATTTTATATATTAAAACTTAATTTTTATACTAATTTAAGAAAATATTTTTTACAAATAGTACCAATTAAGAATAGATTAGTTTTATTATGTTTTTATTACATATAAGAGCAACAATAATCTGTAATTTTTTCTACTTTGACAAGAAACTTAGAGTTAGCAGGCACATTAAAACTTTCTCCACCTTTAACAGCTATCCACTCTGAAGTATCTGCTAACTTATACTCCAACTCTCCTGCTGTTATCTCCATAAGTTCAGCTTCTGCTGTTCCAAACTCATAGTCACCAATTTGCATATACCCTAATGTTTTTCTGCTTCCATCTGCAAAGTTTATGGTTCTGCTTGTTACAGCCCCATCAAAATAACTGTTACCTTCTATCTCTACACTTACATTTTTAAAATTCATTCATTTATCCTTTTCTAGTAAATTTTGAATGATTATAGCCAATTTTAGAGACTTAAAATAAGCGTATAAAGGTTTTAAACAAATTATTAACTCTTTTATCTAAAATAAATATTTTTTTGCTAAAATTAATACAAAAAATTTTAAAGGAGCTTTCATGTTACTTGAAAATCTTACCATACTCTATGTCGAGGATGACCAAGATACTCAAAGGTTAATTAAACGGATATTAAGTTCCTCTGCAAAAGAAGTCTATGTGGCAAGTGATGGAGAAGAAGGGCTTGCTCTGTACAAAGAGAGGAAACCTGATATTGTTTTGACCGATATATGTATGCCTAAAATGGACGGACTTGAGATGTCTGAAGAGATAAAAAAAATTGTTTCAAATCAGCCCATTGGTATTTTTACTGCATTTGATGACCCTGAATATCTTAAAAAAGCATCAGAGTTGGATATAGGTACATATATTTTAAAACCATTTGACCGAAAACAATTTTTTAACTCATTAGAGTATTTGGGAATGGTTGCAGAGAGTCAAAACAGTTAAACAATTATAAAAGGAGGGGAATAATGATAAACAGTTACAGTTCAAAGTTTAAACGTGCTTCGATTGGTCTACTTTTAACAATTATTCAAGATGTTAATCCAAAAAATAGTAGTAAATATTATAAATTTTTTCAGAAAGAGCTTAATATTAACTCGGAAGAATTTGATGAGATTTTAGAAGTTCAGGAGTTTACTCAATCACACAATATTGTCATTGAGGATGAGATTGAGATTATTCGAAAAGAGTTGGACTATAAACGCCATCAGATTATGAAATTTTTAATGATGTTGAATCGTTGTATTATTATTGACGGATGTGATGTTGAAAGCTATCAGAAATTTGAGAATATTCGCGATAGCTTTCTTCAGAAACTCTAGTTCAACACAATGTTTTAGTAAAAAGTATTATTTCAAACTTAGCTCCACGGTCAGTGTTGGAAACCAACAGTTGACCATCCATATGCTCTTCTATAATCATTTTAGACATATACAACCCTAATCCTGTTCCATTTTTAGCCTTGGTTGAAAAATAGGGGTCAAATATTTTTCCAATAACATTCAAGGGTATGCCTCCTCCGTTATCTTCTATTGAGAGATGAATCTGATTTTGAATACGCTCTGCATGAACCCAGATTTGTCGTTTTTCAATCTGTTGTTCTATAAGTACATCTTTGGCATTATTTAAAATATTAATAATCATCTGTCCCAATTCATTAGGGTATCCTTTGAGTAAAATATCTGTTTCACACTTCATTTCAAGATGAACATGAATCTTCTCTTTTACTAGAATTGGTCGTAAAAAATCCAATGATTGTTGTACAACCTCTTTTAGATAAAACTCTCGCGTACTAACCTCGGGACTAAAAAAATTCGTAAAATCAGATATGGTTTGCGACATCTGCTTAATCTGTTTACTTGAATCTTTATCAAACTCTTTGATGGCTTCATTATCTAAATCTCCATCTTCATATTGAAAAATAAGCATCTGATTAATCAGTGACAGATTATTAAGGGGTTGTTTCCATTGATGTGCAATCATGCTAATCATCTCTCCTTTAAGTGACAAACGATTTTGTTGAAGCATATGAAACTGTTGCTCTTTATTCTTTTCTACCTCTTCTTTAACTAAGATTTTAAGCTTTTTTGCTTGATTTTTCATATCTGAAAGCAATGTTCCAAAGAGAAGTACTAACAGAATTTGAAAAAGAAAGTAGGAGTTTAAGTTAATAATGTTGTCAATAGGATTTTTTTCTACAAAAACACCTATACCATTATGCGTTAAATAGAGTGAAACAAAAGCAATAATAACCGTTGCAAATGCTCCATAATGTACCCCTTTTTGATACGATAAAAAGAGCGTTAAAAAGATAGTAAGCCCCAATAATAACAGTGGGTTGGTAATGGGATAGACCTCTAAAAACAGATAACTCAACAGAATGGATACAGAAGTAACCATAAAAACTCTGTGGGTATCTTTCTTTCTAATATTTGTATACATAAGCAAAATCATTGGAGCAATCAAAAGTTGCCCCATAATATTACCAATAAACCAAAAGAATGAGCTATTGAAATACTCGGACATTTTTATAATATTGAAGGTTACAAGAACAAAATTACCCAGCAAGGCACTAAAGGGTTGTAAAATAAATAAAATTATAACAATAAGCCACAATACATCTCGAAAGGTTGATAAATTTTTATTGAGTTTAAACTTTCTAAAAAAGATAACAGCTAAAATGGCTTCAATAGAGTTAATAATGGCTATTCCTAAAGAGGGTTGCCACTCCATACCATTATGGTAAGCCAAAAAGAATTGCCCAATTAAAACAGCAATCCAAACTCGTTTTCCATAAAGTATGGCACTTGCCAAGGCGATTCCTTCGGCTGAAAAGACAACAATTGTAACAATATTGTTATCAGGAGAGATAGCAAGACTTAGGTTTCCTGCTAGAAAATAGATAAGTGCTATAAAAAAAGTTTGAGTTAAGTAATATAGATTCATAAATAAGATTTTATCGTATCTATATTAGAGTTAATAAAAAAGCTGTAAGAGAAAAGAAAAAAGGCTCTCCTCTCTTATACGTTAACAATTAAATTTCTATTGACACCCCACACACTCTTGACTTCTGTCCTCTATATCATTAGACGCTTCAGGTGATTGACTTCGTAGATAATAAGTAGATTTTAATCCATATTTCCAAGCATTCATATAAATCTCATTTAGATACTTTCCAGATGCTTTATCAAGAGATATAAAGATATTCAGTGATTGCCCTTGGTCTATCCATTTTTGACGAATAGCACCTGCTTTAATCAATACATTCTGATTTAAATCATATGAAGGAGTATAATACGCCCAAGTATCTGCTGACAAGTTTGGGGCAACTACAGGAATAAGTCCTGAAAGATTCTCTTCAAACCATTTACGTTTATAAACAGGTTCAATCGCTTGTGTTGTTCCTGTTAAAATAGAGATAGATGAGGTTGGAGCAACAGCCATTAAATAACCATTACGCATTCCATCTTGTTTTACTTTCTCTTTTAGTTCTGCCCAATCATGAGTATAACCAAACAGTCCTCCACGCTCAACAAGTTTACAAGCCTCTTTATTTGCATTGTCAATAGGAAAAATACCTTTTGACCAATCAGAACCATCATAAGTTGGATAGTGACCCTTTTCAATAGATAAATCAGAAGAGGAACGAATAGCATAATAAGAGACTGACTCCATCACTTCATCTATTTTAATAAAGTGTTCATTAGAACCCCACTCTATTTTAGATTCAGCCAACATTTGAGCTTCACCCATCACACCCAATCCAATCGCTCTTGTTTTCTCATTTGTCTTTTTTACTTTTGCCAAAGGGTAGAAGTTTAGGTCAATGACATTGTCAAGCATTCTAATAGCTGTAGGAATAACCCTTGCCAAATCATCTTTTGTATGAACTTTAGAGAGGTTAATAGATGCCAAGTTACAAACAGCTGTATCGCCATCACTCAACTCTTTATCAACCATCCAAATCTGTTCACCATTCAAGCTATCTAGTGCTGTAATCTTTTTAGCAGGTTTTGTCATTCCATTGTCAACAGTTATCATCTCCTCTTCTTCTAAAACTTTAACTGAACCATCATTAAATGTCAACTTAATTTTGTAGTAGTTTGGGCTTGTATTCTGAAATATTTCTGTGCATAAATTACTACTTCTAATAATTCCAGCATGTTTATTAGGGTTAGATTTATTGGCAGTATCTTTAAAAGTCAAGAATGGATTCCCTGTCTCAAAGTAGCTTCTTAGAATATCTTTCCATAACCCTTTAGCAGATATTGTATCTCGTGTAATATCAGCTGTTCCACTCTCTAATTCTATATAACGCTCTTCAAACTCTTTGCCATAAAGGTCGGTTAACTCTCTTACTTCGTATGGATCAAAGAGTGTCCACACCCCATCTTCTTGTACTCTTTGCATAAAGAGGTCATTTAACCATAAAGAAGGAAATAAATCATGAGCTCGTCTACGCTCTTCTCCAGAGTTTTTCTTTAAATCAAGAAAATCACGAATGTCAATATGCCAAGGTTCAACGTAAACGGCAATTGCCCCCTTACGTGTATTATGAGTTAAATAAAATTTATCAGATTTATCCGTAGATGCAAAATAGTTATTTGTTCCTTGGACAGTTAAATCCATATACTCTTCTGAAATCATAGGGTTGGTATCTATGGCTATAATTTCATCAGCTTTACCTTCGTGATTAACCCCAAACTCTCCAACTTCTATCTCATCACTTCTTTTGTAAAAATATCCATTTGAACCTTTTATAGCCATTGGATGCCATTTAGAAGTGATAATATAACCCTCTTTAAAAGCTATTTTTATCTGATTTTTCTCTTTTACTTCAAGTTCATGAATAGCTTCAACTTTTTTATATTGAACCTTACTTAATTCAATATTAAAACTCTCTACCAAATCCCCTATTCTTACTTCTGAAATAGGAATTGTTTTTATCACTATATTCTTTATATTTATCTCTTCTGTATCTCTTTTGTCGCCTGTTAATTTAAAATCGTGAGAGAGATGTTTTCGTATTCTTGACATCTCAACTCTTTTTTCTTTTGTCTTATCCCAGCCTAATGTATCCTCTTGATACTCTCGTCTAAAGTTATGTTTATATTTATCAGTAGTGACATTATCTAAAACCCTAACAAAAGAGTTCTTAGCCACACAACCAAGTTGGTCTACAGCAATCGCCACATCATTTGCAATTTTCAAAAATGGAACAATCCCCCCTGCTGCGTGTTTATGTCCGTCAATGTAGCTTCCCATTCCACGGACTTGAGACCAATCCCAACCGATTCCACCACCAAATTTACTTAGTAATGCCATCTCTTTGTAGGCATCAAAAATTCCTTCGATATTATCAGGGGTTGACCCAATGTAGCAGTTGTGTACATTAACGCCTGCTACACTGTATGAATGGTCATCTTCAACTTCAATGTTATAAACTTTCTCTTCTATGTAGCTCTCTTTTTTCTCTATAATTTTCATGAAATATTCATCTTCAAACCAAAAATATCGTAAAGTAGATTTTGCTGTCTGATTAAATTTAATATTTTGAATATTTTTATCCACACTTAAGACAAACTCTTTATCTTCTCTTGAAGATATTTTTAAATGAGAAGCTTTTACCGTTGCAAATTTATGTTTCTTTGCATCTTTTTTCATATATGGCGATAATCCACAACGAAGAGATATTTCAAAGAGTTGCTGTATAAGCTTCTCATTTGACATGGTTAGTTGATACCCCTCTTCCAACGCACAACCATCTCCTCGAATTACTCCAACCAACAAGCTCTTTTGAACATCTGGATTAGCAAAGAGTATGTCATTATTTAATATTTTTTTATCAAATCCTGTTCCTACCAATTCAAGAAAGAAGAGAGCGATAATCTTACTATGTACAGTAATATTTGTACTATTATCTTTATTCTCTTTAATATGAGGTTCAATATCAAATATCTTCTCTATTAAAACTTTTGTCTCTTCTATGTACTTTATCTCTTTTGACCCAAAAGTAAATGTAATTTGATTTACATCTTTTGAAATGTATCCCTCTGCTAAAAAATAACCTAACAATAGCATAAAGTCATTATTTAATTTAATTTTATTATTAATAGTATCTTTTCCTATATACTTAGGATAAGAAACAGATACAAAATCACCCTCTTTTAACTCATCTATTTTATGCCACTTTGAAGCGAACTTCTTATCTAACAGTTCACAATTCTCTTTGTACTCTCCTTTCAGTGAAAAACATCTTTTATTATTAGCTTGATTTAAAATACAATGACGTAATTTTCGAATACATTTTATATTCTCTTTTTTAAACGATAAAATAGGATGCTCTTCTGTAGCTTCTAAATCTAATAAAAGACCATTGATATTTAAACTTATTAGATTTTTTGCATAATCTCTAACAAAAACTTCATAAACTTTTCTAAATCTATTTTTATGAGTAAGAACACTATCTCCTATATCAAGTTTATCAATATCTTTATATCCTTGAATAGTTCTTACTTTTGTGCCTTTAGTAAAACAGCTACTAAGCTGGTGTCTTGGCGTTCGAGCATTAGACAAAGTAGGTGTTGCAGCCATCACTTCAAACTTACTCAAAATGTCATAAAACTTTTTTGCCCAAGATTGACAATCAAACTCATTTTGAGCCAAGAACATTGCAACACCCATAAACAACTGTTGAGGAAGCTCTATTGGTTGACCTTGTGAATCTTTTAGTAAATATCTATCGTAAAGAGTTCGTATACCTAAATAGTTAAATTGTAAATCTCTATTGGGGTCTAAATAATCATTTAAGTCATTAATATCATATTTCTCTTTTAGACCTAAAAGAATTCTTCCCTCTTGTTCCCCTCGTTCAAAATATTTGCTTAAATGGAAATATGCTTTTCCCTTTATTCCTCCAACATTACGCCCTACTTTGTGATAAAGGTCATAAAGAAAGAGTCTTGATGCAACAAATGTCCAATCGGGTCTATCAATATCAATCTTGTCAACGGCTGTCTTAATAAGTGTCTGTTGAATATTTTCAGATGTCATCATGTCTTGAAACTGTAAATTAGCATCAACCTCCAATTCACTTTGGCTCACTCTCTGTAAACCTTCTACAGCTTCACAGGTATATTTCTGAATTTTTGTAATATCAAGGGTTTCAATTCGCCCACTTCTTTTTACGACTCTTATCATATATTTATCTCCTTTGATTTGTTATAGTTATATTATATTATTTATTTTTTAGGATTATGCATTGGCTTTCGCCGATGCAATAAGAACTATTTAAAAACTCGACTAAAAATTTTATCTACATTTTTAGTATAGTAATCAAAATTAAAACACTCTCTAATCTGCTCTTGGCTTAATGATTCTCCAAGTTCCTCATCAGCTAACAGATATTGAAGGTAGAGTGACTCCCCTTTTTCATTGGTGCTTGATTTTCCTTGTTGAATCTCTTCCCAAACTTTCATGGCATTTCTTTGAACAATTCTATACGCATCTTCACGGCTTACTCCTGCAATTGGAAGTTCAAGTAAAACTCTTTGAGAGAATACAAGTCCACCTGTTAGGTTCAAGTTTTTCATCATATTCTCTGGCATTACAGTTAAATTTGCAATTACATTGTTCATTCTGTGCATCATGAAGTTTGTAGTAATAAACGCATCTGGTAACCAAAAACGTTCTGTTGAGCTATGGCTAATATCTCTCTCATGCCACAGTGCCACGTTTTCCATTGCTGGGTTAACATAGGCTCTAATCATTCGTGCAAGACCTGTAATATTCTCTGTAAGAATTGGATTTCTTTTATGAGGCATTGCAGAGCTTCCTTTTTGACCTTTAGCAAAATACTCTTCACACTCATAAACTTCTGTTCGTTGCAGGTGTCTAACTTGTACAGCAAATTTTTCTACGCTAGAAGCTAAAAGGGCTAAAGTCGTTGCAAGTCGTGCGTATCTGTCTCTGTGAACCACTTGATTTGAACACGGTTCAGCTTTTAATCCTAACTCTGCCATTGCATACTCTTCAAGCTCTAATGGAGCGTGTGCAAAGTTCCCCATCGCACCTGAAATTTGACCCACAGAAATAACATCCATTGTCTCATTTAAGTTCTTTAGGTGTCTCGCCATCTCATCATACCAAACGGCTAATGTCAAACCAAAGGTAATTGGCTCTCCATGAATACCATGTGAACGCCCTACCATTAATGTCATTTTATGTTCCATGGCTCTTTTTTTAATAGACTCCATAAGCATCTCTGTATCACTTATAATAATCTCTAATGAAGCTTTCATCTGAAGAGCAACACCTGTATCAACAGCATCAGAACTTGTCATACCGTAGTGAAACCATCGTGATTCTTCTCCAAGGCTTTCACTTACAGAAGTATTAAAAGCAATTAAATCATGTCTAGTAATCGCTTCGATTTCTTCGATTCTTTCTACTGAAAACGAGGCATTTCTTACAATTTTTTCACAATCGTCATCAGGAATTAACCCCAATTTATTCCATGCTTTTACTGCTGCTTTTTCAACTTCGAGCCATGCATCATATCGTGCTTGTTGAGTCCATTTTTCTGCCATCTCTGGTCTTGAGTATCGTTCTATCATTTTAGTCCTTGGAGTAGTTAGAATATATCGTTCGATGAAATCGAACCTACGAAGTTTATGTTTGTTAGCTGTAGGTTCGATTTCATCGAACAAGAAATTATCGTAAATTTTTATGATAGAATTCTATCCAATTCGACTAAAAAAGAGGTAAAAATATGCCATTCGTTAAACGACCATTTCATGTAGAAAAACCAACCAAAGCTTTTCTTTATATCATGCAAAAACTAAATTTCACACAAGGCGAAGCACAGCGTTTAATTGCAAAAGGTCGTGTTTTAATTGATGGGAAATCTATCTACAATACAGGTGCAACGATAGAGGGCAACATAGAGATGGTCTATTTTGAACCAAAAAGCCGAGGGGTAAAACCTATCTTTGTTCACAAGAATTTTTTAATCTTTGACAAGCCATCAGGAGTTCTAGTACATCCCAACACTATGGCAACAGAATACTCTATGCTTGATGAAGTACGAACCCACTCAGGACAAAATGCCAATGGAACACACCGAATAGACATGGAAACATCTGGGCTTTTTTTGGCAAGTCGTCATAAAGATGCAGAGCGTTTTTTGAAAGGTTCATTTGAAAGAAAAACCATTAAAAAGAGCTATTTGGCATGGGTTACAGGACAATTAACAGAGCCATTTACAGTAGAAGAATCTATCTGTATACGCAAAGATTACAGTGACAACAAACATAAAGTAGAGATTTGTAAAGAGGGGAAATACGCTAAAACAGAGTTTATACCCCTAGAATACGATGAAGAGCTAGATACCACGTTGGTAGAGTGTAGACCATTAACAGGACGTTTACATCAAATACGTTTACATTTGTTTCACGTGAAACATCCTATTTTGGGCGACCCAATTTATGGCACATCTTTTGAAGCTTCTGACAACTATCTTGATGGAACAATCACAGCAAAAGAGCGTTTTATTGCAACAGGTGCAACACGCCTTTTACTTCATGCAAATATGTTAGAGTTCCCTTATGGGTCTCAATATAAAATACATTCAAAAGTAGATTTTAGAAAAATGAAAGGTAAGATTTGTTCAAAGAAGAAACGGCTGTTTTTTTCGTAGGGTGCTGTTTTCCAACGCACCACATATTCAATTTAACCTTAAGGTGCGTTAGAAAACCATTATTTGGGTATATCATCTTTCAAAGCTCTATAGATTCCAATAGCTGAAACCACAACCACGATTACAATAAAACCTACCATTATCCAATCCAATGTCTCCATTAATTATACTCCTTTTTCTTCTAATTCATTATCTCTAAGTTGTCCACAAGCAGCAGATATATCTAATCCTTTTGACTCACGAATAGTACAGTGTAAACCATGTTTTGTTAAATACTCTTGAAAAGCTTTCATATCTTTCTCTTCTGGTCGTTTAAACTCTGTGCCACCATAAGGATTAAAATAAATTAAGTTTACTTTTGATTTAATTCCATTCAGAAGAGCCAAGAGTTTTTTGGCAGCGTCCATAGAATCATTAACATTTTTTATCACAAGATATTCAAACATAACGCGTTTTCTGTCGTTAATCGGAAAGCCTTTTACGGCATCAATAATAGACTGAATATTATACGCTTTGTTAATTGGCATCAATTTTTCACGTAACTCATCATCAACAGCATGCAAAGAGATTGCCAAATTGACACCCAGTTCTAATTTACCAAGCTTAACAATTTTGCTACTTAAGCCAGAGGTTGAAATGGTTTGTCTGTGTGGGGCAATTGCCATACCATCAGGGTCTGCAAAAACTCGTGATGATTGAGCAACAGGAACAAGATTATCAAGAGGTTCGCCCATCCCCATGTAGACAATATTCAGTCTTCTATTAGCATCAATGGAGTTGTCTTTTTTTATCATACGAATTTGTTCTACAATCTCTCCTGCTGTCAAGTTTGCAATAAACCCACTCTTGGCTGTTAAACAAAATGAACACCCTACTTTGCATCCAACTTGGCAAGAGATACAAACCGTATATTTCTCTTGTTGTTTCACAGAGCCATCTTCATTGAACTGTTTTTTCTTCATTAGTAATAAAACAGCTTCTACCGTATTTCCATCATAACGCTGAAAAAGATACTTTATACTTCCATCTCTGCTTGCCTCTTTTCTGATAATTTTTAAAGGCTCAATTCTATATTTTTCTGATAGCTCATCTTTTAATGCTTGTGGCAAATTTTTCATTTCATCAAACGAAGTTACATATTTATGGTAAAGCCAAGAGTAAACCTGTTTGGCTCTAAATGCAGGTTTAATAAGTGCAGAGAGTTCCTCTCTGGTGTAATCTTGTATACATGGTTTTTGTTCTGTTTTCATTTCTTTCCTTTATAACATTCGGGTGTAAACACCAATGCCAATGAAATAAGGATTTTTGTGTAGGGATACCCTTTATGGGTATCCAATATTTAGGCATTTGTGGACACCCACAAGGGGATGCCCCTACATAATTTTTCTTATTTCATTAGCATTGGTGTAAACACGCCGATTCCGAAAATACAAATTGTATATACGGAAACGATGGCTTTAGCCTCGTAATATAGTTTATTTTTTTATATAGGTTGTCAATCGTTTCATTGCTTCTGTATGATTATCTATAAAATCTTGGTGTGCTTTTGCATTGCAGTAGTTGCTTATAATAAATGCACCACCAGCAGGGATATTAAACTGTTTTGCTACTTTTAATACAGCAAAAAATTCCATATTTTCTATTCCAATATTATGTGCCAAATAATGTTTTGATAATGTTTCATCCGTTGTTATATAATTTGAAGAGTTCACGATTGTTTCACGTGAAACATTTTCTGCTGTTGAAACAACATTATCAATAGGAGTATATGCTTTTGCATTAAAAAAACTGTTTTCTATATTTGATGCTGTCTTTGATTCTACAATATCAAATAGTTTATATTTTCCATAACTTCCTGCTGTTCCAACAAAAAAAATAAAAGCAGGAGGATTTTTACTCATGCACAGTTTGGTTAAATTGATACTCATATCAATCATCCCTATTCCCATCGGTTTAGCAAAATCAAATGTTTCACTCTTGCCTGCACAAATAAACATCTTATATTCTCACAGGGATATTATTATCACGAAGATAACGTTTTAAATCCATAATATCAATTTCTCTAAAATGAAAAATAGAAGCAGCCAACGCAGCGTCTGCATTTCCTTTTGTAAACGCCTCTTTCATATGTTCCATTGTCCCTGCTCCACCCGAAGCGATAATAGGAATATTAACCATTTCAGCAATACGAGAATTTAAATCATTTGCAAAACCTGCTTTTGTTCCATCCGAATCCATCGAGGTTATTAGTAACTCCCCTGCTCCTCTGTCATAAGCCTCTTTTGACCATTCCAATGCGTCAATTCCTGTATCGTTTCGCCCACCATGAGTAAAAATATGCCATTTATTCTCTGCTACTTTTTTTGCATCAATGGCTACAACTATACATTGTGAACCAAAACGCTTTGCACCTTCATTTATAAATTCTGGTCGCTTAATCGCTGCCGAATTAATGCTCACTTTATCACAGCCAACATTTAAAAGTTTATAAATATCATTAAGTTCACGAATTCCTCCACCCACGGTTAAAGGAATAAAAACCTCTTTAGCAACCTCTTTGACCACATCAACAATTGTTGCACGTCCTTCATGAGTTGCTCCAATATCCAAAAAAGTGATCTCGTCAGCACCTTCTACGTTATAACGTTTTGCCACTTCTACAGGGTCGCCTGCATCCCTTAGACCTACAAAGTTTACACCTTTTACGACACGTCCGTTGTCTACATCAAGACAAGGAATGATTCGTTTTGCAAAATATTCCATTTTTTTCCTTCTATTATAAAATGGTTAAGAGAGCACCTTCTCCCTACAAAATCCATAAACAAAAAAATTATTTTTATGATGGAATTATAGCCAACAAAATATAAGTAGCTATCCCAAATTCAATTTACCTTGCTCCCATCGCTCCTGCGTGGGAGTGTGTATAAGAATTTAAAATCTAATTTAAATTTAATTCTTGTATGCATTCCCACCAAGGATGGATGGGAACGAGCAAACCTCGCTTGTATTATCAAGTAAAGCAGGATAAAGCTTTACTTCTTTATCAATATCTTTAGACAATTTATCTCTTGCCATTTCTAACTCATACTTATTTTGAAGGTTCATCCAAAACTCTGCACTATTTCCAAAAAATTTGGATAAACGTAACGCTGTATTTGCAGTAATGGCTCTTTTCTTATTGACAATCTCATTGATTCTGCGAGGAGTTACATTTAATGCTTTAGCCAAAGCATTTTGACTAAGTTCAAAAGGTTGCATAAACTCTTCTAACAGTATTTCTCCTGCGTGTATTGGTTCTATTTTATTCATTCTTTACTCCTAATGATAATCTACTATCTCAACATCCAATGCAGAACCATCTTCCCATATAAAACAGATTCTAAATTGTTTGTTAATCCTAATGCTATATTGTCCCTCTCTATCTCCTGACAACTTTTCTAATCTGTTTGCAGGGGGAATTCTAAGGTCATCTATATCTATAGCTGAATCTATCATCAAAAGTTTTCGATAAGCTACTCTTTGAATATCATGAGGCAACTTTTTTGCAAACTTTCGTTCATAGACTTTATGCGTCTCTTTACATCTAAATGTTTTAATCATTTTTCATTATAGCACTTATATCGTTATGTGTAAAGTTTTCATACTCCTCCATCTCAATAGCTACAGAAATTCTTTCTAAAACATTATAAAAAGTTTGAAAGTGAAGATTTTACCTCGCTCCCATCGCTCCTGCGTGGGAG
>Ga0256826_1000630_pt1 | contig 21499 bp, 22 predicted proteins | sample CV79metaG_FD_185975 | JGI IMG/M metagenome (GOLD analysis project Ga0256826, IMG submission 185975) | Hydrothermal vent microbial communities from East Pacific Rise, Pacific Ocean - CV79 | ecosystem: Environmental > Aquatic > Marine > Hydrothermal vents | place: Pacific Ocean: East Pacific Rise...
ATCTTGACAAAACGTTTCATGGACGCTCTTTTAAGATCTCAGGAGTTTCACCATCAAGAGTTTTTAAAAAGGCACTAAGTGCTTTAATCGCATGTGGGGTAGGGATTTGGCCAAGTTGATAAGCATACATACTATTGATAGCATCTTCCAATGTTGCAACTGAGCCATCATGAAGGTAGGGTGCTGTTTGAGAGACATTACGAAGAGAGGGTACTTTAAAGACCAACTTGTCTCTGTCTCTATGGGTAATGTTGTAGCGTCCCAAACTTTTCTTACTGGGTTCTCTATAGGGGACAATGATCCCAATCTTTTGATACATATTGCCGCCAATATTGATACCATTATGACAGCTGATACACCCTCTTGTCTTAAAGATCTGGTACCCCTCTTTTTCAAGTGAAGTTAGGGCATCTTCATCGCCACGAAGATATTGATCAAAGCGTGCATTGGGTGTTACGAGTGCTTTTTCAAACTCTGCAATCGCGTCTGCAATGCTCTCTTGAGTAATACCCTCACGATAGAGTGCACGAAAACTTTTTGAGTATGTTGGTTCTGATTGTAGGTAGAGGATAACAGCTGACATTGAGTTGGCCATCTCGAGAGGGTTTTCAATAGGGCCACGTACTTGATCTTTTAAGCTCTTAGCCCGACCATCCCAAAATTGTAAAAAGTTGTAACGAGAATTTAAGACAGTAGGTGAGTTGATGCTCCCTTCTGCGCCGCCAACACCATAAGAGTATGCAGTCATGTCTGCACCATTACCTGGCAGTATATGACAAGAGACACAGGCTATCGTCCCATCTTTAGAGAGTTTTGGATCGTAAAAGAGTTTTTTTCCTAAAGTAGCTTTTTGACTGTGATAGACTGTTTTTTGAGGCAAGGGCTCAATGGCCGTGGCGTAGATAAGAGATGAAAGTAATAATAAAAAATATATTCTCATAAATCTATCCTATCATAGTTGAGGTAATCCAAAGCTAAATCATAAAGGCAAAAGACTTTTTTGTTGCTAGGGGTGATTAAAGTATAATACCATGATCAAAATAGAGTGAGATCTATAAGAGTCTCACTCATCTATAAAAGAGGTATTATGTCTATCAACAAAAGTTTTATGACCAACGCTATTGCGATACTCTTAATAGTAATAGGATATTTTTTAGAACAAGAGGGATATGGAAGCTACCTACTTTATGCAGGAATCTTTGCTTTTTCTGGAGCTATTACCAACCTCTTGGCCATTCATATGCTTTTTGAAAAAGTACCATTTCTCTATGGATCAGGTGTGATTGTTAACCGTTTTGAAGCTTTTAAAGTGGCGATTAAGACCATGATGATGGAGCAGTTCTTTACCAAAGAGCAGTTGGACCATTTTTTTCAAAAAGAGGAGCAGAAGATTGATCTCTCTCCGATGATCGAAAAGACAGACTTCTCTCCCGCTTTTGATGCCCTGAGTCAGAGTGTGATGGAGTCAAGCTTTGGTGGGATGTTAGGGATGTTTGGTGGAGAAAAAGCATTGGATGCACTCCGTGATCCTTTTAGTAAAAAACTTAAAAGTGCGGTGAGTAAGATCGTGGCAAGTGAGAGTTTTAACAGACAGTTACAAGAGTATCTCAGTAGTTCGAGTTTGAGTGATGATATGTTAAAGAAGATCGAAGAGGTGATTACTGCACGACTTGATGATCTTACACCTGAGATGGTCAAAGTATTGGTACAAAAATTGATTCAAGAGCATCTGGGTTGGTTGGTGGTTTGGGGTGGTGTCTTTGGTGGAGTGATTGGAGTTGTAAGCGCATTGATTCTCTAATGAATACTGTACCCAACCCCACGTACTGTTTTGATGTAATCTTTACTTTTGTCAGGGTCGATCTTCTCTTTAAGACGATTGATAGCGACATTAACAGTACGTCCTTGGTATGAATCATCTTTACCCCACACCTTTTTAAGTAGATAATCACGTTGTAATACGGTGTTTTTACTCTCTATAAAGATATGCAAAAGATCAAACTCAAGTTTGCTAAGTGGGACACTCCTTTTGGCTACCGTCACTTCTCGAGAGTGTAGGTCAAGTTCGATATCTCTGAAGGTGACCATATGAGAGTACTGTAGTACTTGCGAGCGTCTGAGTACTGCTTGAATACGAAAGAAAAGCTCCTGCATCTCAAAAGGCTTAGAGAGATAATCATCTGCACCACGTATAAAGCCTTCATTAATCTGGTAAGGGGTGTCTTTAGCTGAGAGATAGATGACAGGTATTTGCATCCCTTGGTCACGTAACATCGCAATAAACTCACTCCCTTCAATATCGGGCAAGTTACGGTCCATTAAGATGAGGTCTATGGCCTCTTCTGCAATGGCTCTCTTAACATTTTTGGTGCTCAAAAACCCTAGTGTCTCATAACCTTCTTTATTCAGACGGTGTTCAAGAACCTCAAGTAAATCTGTCTCATCTTCAACGATCAATATCTGTATAGGCATTATTACTTCCATTTTTTTGATGCTAATACTTTAAGACAACTCTATAACGAGAAGGTTACAAGAAAATCATTTGTGTTACAGAGATGTAACCTAAGTTAAACATGACAGCTTATACCTATTGTAGGATTTCAAAAAGTTACCTTGATAGTCGATTTTTTAGCAGTTGGTGGGTCAGTAGGGCTAGTATAAAGGTGTGAAAATGTTGTAACCATTGTGTGTCGTTCATGTACTCAAGAGGTAATGAAGCAGATTTATAATACTGCAAATCAATCAAGGAGCCCTCAAATGGCACAAAATGAAAAAATCGTATCAACAATCGTACTTAGTACTTTAACTGCGGCAGCATTAACGCTATCTGGATGTGGAGACACATCGACGACACCACCACCTCCTGCACCATCAGTAGAGAGTGCACTATTTGACGGAACAGGTGCAGCAGATGTCAAAGAACGTTATGATGCAAATGATGCAACGATCTCTGCTACAACTTTTGCAACTGTTGTCACAACACCGATAGCGGCTCCAACACTACCAACAAGAACACAAGCTGAGCTTGATGCCTCAACCGTACTGACAGGAGATATCACAACAGATATGACACTGAGCATAGGGACGCTGTATAAGCTAAATGGTCTGGTCAAAGTTAAAAACGGAGCGACACTGACCATTGAGCCGGGAACAGTGATCTTTGGAGAAGCGGGAGCAAACTACCTTGTGGTTACAAAAGGTTCAAAGATCGAAGCAGCAGGAACACCAACAAGCCCCATCATCTTCACATCAAAAGTGGCACTGTTAGACAATATGGCTGGAGATATTGCACAATGGGGTGGAATCACTGTTTTAGGTGGCGCACCAACCAACCATGATGCACCACGTTATGAGGTAGATGAGACAGATGGTGACTTTGACTTTGGTAGTGCTGTAGCAGGTGCAGGTGATGCAGCAGATAATAGTGGTACATTAACCAACATCTATATTCTCAATTCAGGTTATGAGGTGGCAACAGACTTAGAGATCAATGGTCTTTCACTTGCAGGTGTAGGTTCAGGTACAACAGTAGAGAATATCTACGTTGAGAACTCTTCAGATGACTGTATTGAGATCTGGGGTGGTACAGTCAATATCAACTCTGCCACACTGAAAAATTGTAATGATGATAGTTTTGATCTTGATTATGGTTATGTGGGAACAGCAGATAATATCGTGGTAGAGCAGACCAATGCAGCACATGCTGGATTTGAGATCTCTAGTGGTGGTACCAACCCGATGACGGCTCCTGAGATCAAGAACTTCTCTATCTCTAAGGTGACAGGCTCAAACGAGGGTGGTATCTACATCAAAGATGATTCAACAGCACCGATCTTTGGTAATGGTGTAGTAACAACCTTAGAGGCTTTAGATGCCGGTATTCATACTAAACGAGCATTTGCTGCTGATCAAAGTGGCCAAATCGCTTTTAGAAATGTCACTTTAAATGCAGGTGTAGATTATGATGGCTCTGGTGCAGCATCTGTTCAAAAGAAGTTTGAGGCTCAAGGTGCAGCAATCTCTATAGCGGCTCCAACACTACCAACAAGAACACAAGCTGAGCTTGATGCCTCAACCGTACTGACAGGAGATATCACAACAGATATGACACTGAGCATAGGGACGCTGTATAAGCTAAATGGTCTGGTCAAAGTTAAAAACGGAGCGACACTGACCATTGAGCCGGGAACAGTGATCTTTGGAGAAGCGGGAGCAAACTACCTTGTGGTTACAAAAGGTTCAAAGATCGAAGCAGCAGGAACACCAACAAGCCCCATCATCTTCACATCAAAAGTGGCACTGTTAGACAATATGGCTGGAGATATTGCACAATGGGGTGGAATCACTGTTTTAGGTGGCGCACCAACCAACCATGATGCACCACGTTATGAGGTAGATGAGACAGATGGTGACTTTGACTTTGGTAGTGCTGTAGCAGGTGCAGGTGATGCAGCAGATAATAGTGGTACATTAACCAACATCTATATTCTCAATTCAGGTTATGAGGTGGCAACAGACTTAGAGATCAATGGTCTTTCACTTGCAGGTGTAGGTTCAGGTACAACAGTAGAGAATATCTACGTTGAGAACTCTTCAGATGACTGTATTGAGATCTGGGGTGGTACAGTCAATATCAACTCTGCCACACTGAAAAATTGTAATGATGATAGTTTTGATCTTGATTATGGTTATGTGGGAACAGCAGATAATATCGTGGTAGAGCAGACCAATGCAGCACATGCTGGATTTGAGATCTCTAGTGGTGGTACCAACCCGATGACTGGGGCTGAGATTAAGAACTTTAGAATCACTAAAGTTGATGGCTCAAACGAGGGTGGTATCTATATTAAAGATGATTCAACGGCACCGATCTTTGGCAATGGTTTTGTCTCTGCTCCAGGGGTAGATGATGCTGCTGTACATACTAAAAAAGCAATTGCAACTGATCAAAAAGCACAACTTGCATTTAAAGATGTCTACTTAAAGTAAGCACATCTCCAAGAGCATCTCAAGATGCTTTTGCGTACTCCTCTCTCTGAATCCTCTTTATATATCTCCTTTGTTAGCATAAGATATGGGACAGATTAAAGCGTTGCTTAGGTGTTATTTAATCGTTTGTATTTTAAGACTTTAAAGTACTTTATCACTTTTTAGTTTCTCTCTCTTGTAACCAAACTGTTACTGATGCGTAACGTTTGAGTAATTGCCTTGATCTATGATGTCACCATCTTAAAGTATAGGTGTTGAGCACCTGATGGGGAAATTATGTCTAATAAATTGCAAAAGATAGTGTTGTTTGTGTTAATCACTTCATCATCTTTGATGGCCAGTAGTGACAACATGGCAGAGTCTTTGATGAAGCTTCGTGCTGAAGTTGAACAACTCGATAGCAGTATTGCTGATGAGAAAGATGCTTACAGAGCAAGCATGAAATCACTGCGACTGCAAAAGAGTGATCTTGAATCACTAATCGCACGAGAAGATCTTCGTATTAAGCAACTTCAAGTTGAGATGTCCAAAGTAAAAAAAGAGATTAAAGCGGTTGGTAAAAACTCTGTTGGATTGAAACCTCTTGTGCTTGAGGCATTGGCTGCATTGCATCAAAATATTCAAACACAGATACCTTTTAAGACGAATGATCGTTTGGCTGATCTTCAACGTATTGAGCAGCAGATCAAAGCGGATCAGATCACAGCACAAAAAGGGTTAACGCTAGTTTGGAATGCTTATGGTGATGCCATACGTATGAGTAAAGAGAATGGGATCTTTAAACAGAGCATCAAGATTAATGGCCAAGAACGTCTGGCTGAAGTAGCCCGTATTGGAACGGTGATGATGTTTTTTAAGACACCAAATGATGAGATGGGCTATGTGGTAAGAGAAGATAACAGTTGGCGTTATAAAGAGGTGATATCAACAGAGCAAAAAACTCAGATTGCCACCATCTTTGATGCTTTTAAGAAGCAGATTCGTAGTGGTTATTTCACACTTCCCAATGCACTGATTGTTATGGAGGCACAGTAATGAAAAAAGTACTTTTAGTTTTAATACTTCTTAGTGCAACACTTTTTGGTGCAACACAGACACAGCTTGAGCGTGCTTATGCTAAAGAGTTCACCTTTATGAAAGCGCAAAAGAAGATGTTACGCAATCGTCTGGAACGTGTAAAGTCAGAAAATAGCTCAAAACTTAAAGCCATTAAAGCAGAGCTAAATACCTTACAAAACAGGGTGCTCTCAAAAGAAGCCTACAGCGAACGTCTCAATGATACCCTCTATAGGGCCCAAGAAAATGCACAAAATATTAATGATGATGATGCGATGGTAGAAGCCGTTGTACTTCAAGCTAAATCCTCTTTAGCGCCTTATGATATTGAGGTTCAAGTTGATAAAAAAACGTATCAAACAATATTAAAAGAGATTTTTAGAGCGTCAAACTTACTTATAAGTAGACTCTCTCGTATTGAAGTGACACAAGCACCTTTTTATCTGAATGATGGAACAGAGCGACTTGCGACAGTGGTCAAGATTGGTAATATCGCACGTTTTGGTGTTGATGGTGACAATGCAGGGGCGTTAGTACCAGCTGGAGCAGGTAAATTTAAACTTTATGATGAAGCAGCTGCAACCTTAACGGCAAAAGCTTTGGCACAAGAACAAATGCCTGAAACAGTCAATATCTTTATCTTTGAGAACAGTACCAAAGAGATTGATGATAAAACTGAAAAGACAGTCTACTCAGTGATTGACTCGGGTGGGATCATTGGTTGGGTGATCATTATACTTGGTGGATTTGGTCTTTTGCTTGCTTTTGTTCGTTTCTTCTTTTTAATGGGTTCAAACTCTGCCACAACGCCACTCTCTAAAGCAACACTCAAGGCGCTTCATGAAGGGGGACAAGAACAGGCTTTAACATATCTCAAAAAGAAAAAGGGCGCTACTGCACGTGTTTTGAAAGCGACAGTTCGTAATCTTGATGCAGAACGTGAGCATGTAGAAGATGTTGTGATGGAATCTATCATGCATGAGAGCAGTAGATTGGACCGTTTTAGCTCAGCCATTATGGTCATCGCAGCAGTTGCCCCGCTCTTAGGGCTTTTGGGAACGGTCACGGGAATGATCGCAACCTTTGACATCATTACTGAGTTTGGAACAGGCGATCCGAAGTTACTTTCAGGAGGTATTTCGATCGCGCTTGTGACAACAGAGTTAGGTCTGATTGTGGCGATTCCGATGTTGCTTGTGGGCAATATGCTTAGTGCTTGGGCAGAGAAGATCAAAGATGCAATGGAACATTCTGCACTACATTTGATCAATGAGTATAACAAGACAAAGTAATGATAAGTATCTACATTGAGGGCTTTTTAGAGTATATGGCGAGTGGAGGTTTTGTGATGTGGCCACTCTTTTTTGTGGCTATGTTCTTATGGTTTGGGCTGGGCTTTAGGTTTCATACTCTTAAGCGTGGTTCTCAAAAAAGTGTACGGACATTAATCCGTAAGTATGATGAAAAAAAGCGTACCAAAGTGGTGGGTGTTATAGACAGTGCCATTCAAGATGGAATGCAGATCGTCAATGATTATGGACGTAGTAAGGTGTCTCGTAGATTAATTGATGATGCTTTTTATAGTTATGAAGTGGCCATTAATAAGTACTCTAAAATGGTGATGACCTTAGTAGCCATTGCTCCACTTATTGGGCTTTTAGGAACAGTGGTGGGGATGATAGAGACCTTTGACTCATTGGCATCAGCATCACTCTTTTCACAAAGTGGTGGCATTGCAGGAGGTATTTCACAAGCACTTTTTACTACACAGTTAGGATTGGTAGTCGCAGTTCCTGGTGTTATTGCTGGACGTCTGTTAGACAGACGCTCTCATGTGATGGAACTAGAGTTAGAACAGATTAAAGATATTTTGTGTGTAGAACCGACAAAGGATAGTGATGAAGTTTAGAAGAAGAAAAGAGCAAGTGAGTGATGTGGATATGTCACCCTTGATCGACATGGTGTTTATCTTATTGATCTTTTTTATGGTGAGTTCGACCTTTACCAAAGATATGAAGTTAGATCTAGAGAGACCGGGTGCCTCTTCTGCATCACGTGCCTCGTCAAAGGTAATCCGTGTCTACATTGATAACACGGGTGAAACTTATGTTGATGGCCAGCCTGTGAAGCGATGGGCCATTCAAGGAAAGTTACGTGAGATGATGCGTGCCTCGACTGAAAAGTCAGTTTTGGTAGTAACTGATGACTCTATATCGGTCGATAAACTCATTGATGTGGTGGATCAGTGTCGTCTTTCTGGTGCACAAGATGTGGCTGTTGCGACTAAAAAAGAGGTAGGTTAAGGTGCGTAAACCAACACTAGCACTCTACATCAACGCTTTTTTATGGACTGTTTTTGGTGTTGTCTTTGTCTTTGCTACGGTGATCATGATGAATGAAGCTAGTGGTGTTCATGAAACAAAGAAAAAAATAGGTGCGACCAACTTTGAGATACAAAAGATGCATAAGCCCAAACCAAAGCCCAAACCAAAACCAAAGCCCAAACCAAGAAAGAGAGAAGCAAAACGTTCAGCACCTACGCCAAGTATGAGCTCTAGTTTAAGTGGGATTGATACAGGCTTAGATGCTTTTTCAAGTGATGATATGGAGATGGATGGCTCGCTTTTGGGGGATGTCTCTAAAGATGTTGTTATGACAGGAGACTCAGTAGATGTGAAGCCTAAACCAGTGCAAAGAGGTGTGATGGAGTATCCCAAGGCTGCTAGAAGAGGAGGTGTGACGGGTTATGTTGTGATGAACCTGCTTATCTCAAAGAATGGTAGCGTTGAGAAGGTTAAAGTTTTGGAGTCTGAGCCGAGTGGTGTGTTTGATGAAGTGGCGATGGCAGGTGTGCGTGGTTGGAACTTTACACCCGCACAATATAAGGGGCAAAATGTCAAAGTTTGGGCCAAACAGAAGATCAGATTTGATCTGCAATAAGAGAATATGATGAAAACCGTACTGATACTATTAACACTTTTACAACTAAGCCTGTTTGCAGCAAATACCAAGAGTAGTGATGAGATCGATTATGTTACATTGGCCACACTTCTGATGAAAGATGGATACTACTCACGTGCAGTAGAGACACTCAATGAAGCAGATACAACACAAGAAGCGTTTGACTTTGCGATGTATTACACACTACAAGGTCTGATCTATGCTAAACAAAAGCTTTATACAGTCTCTAATGAAGCTTTTGACAAGGCTATTGCATCGGGTCAAGATGATCGGTCTATCTACCTCTATATGGCTCAAAATAGTTTTAAGTTACATGCCTATCAAGAGACATTAGATGCCTTGCAAAGAGCGAGAGCTTTGGTCACACAAAAGCCACAATTGCTCTCACTTAAAGCAGAGTGTTACTGGAAGTTAAAGCAACATAATAAAGCCCTTCAAACCCTTGAAGATCTAGAGCATACTTTTAAAACGTATTATGCACTATATAAGCAGCGCTTTAACTACTTGATAGAACTAGAACTCTATCAAAGCGCATTTGATGATGCCCAAGTCTACTTACTAAAGGAGAAGGCTAATGTGAAGAGTTACCTCTCTTTTGTAGGTGCACTTAGAAAAAGTGGTGCAATGCGCAAAGCAACGCTTTTAGCAGAACGAGGAAACTTACTTTTTGATGATAGTGCTGAGATGACGGTGATGTTAGCCCATCTCTATTTAGACCAAGAGATGATTAATAGTGCGGCCAACTTATTTGATGAGGCATCTATAGAAGATTCCAAATATACTAAAGAGGCTGCAGAGATGTTAAGACGTGCACATGAGTTTACGCTCTCGTTATATAAGAATGCACAGCTTACGGACACAAAAGAGAAATACAAACAACGTATTGCTATCTACTTAGAGTTCAGTGCATATGAGCGTGTGGTTGCTACGGCAGGTGCACTAAAAAGAAGTGGTCTGATCGAAGATGAAAATATTCGTTACGCTTTGGCTTACGCGTATTATATGAATGGTGATTTTGAAAAGAGTGAACAAGAGTTAGCTATGTTGCGTCGCTCTGATCTTTTTGAGAAGGCAACCGTATTACGTAAAAACATACAAAAATGCCAAAACGATATGTGGGAGTGTGCACTGTGAAGATAGTATTGATATTGATGATGTATGTCATCATGGCTTTCGCCATAGAGACGGGAGAACTCTCTTTTTATATTTTAAAAGATGGTAAACCTCTCAAAGAACAGGTTGTTGTAATCTATAAACAAGATCGTGTTGTTCTTATTGATGCACCTGCCCCCTATAGTAAAAGTGCTGAGTTTAAGAGTGATGCAGATGGATATATCTACACCATATTACCAGTGGGAAATTACCAACTACAAGTCGTTGCTAAAGAAGATGGTATCGCGCAAGCTTTTGTCAAAAAGAACTTTGTCATTCAAAAGCAAAAAGAGTCTCAAGTGATCATCTCTCTCAAAGTAGACAACAGTATCAATTTTATTGATGAAGAGGCACCTAAAGCAGATACTATAGTGAGTCAAGCCACTCCAAAGCATATACAAAATGGTCTTGTGAATTTACAATTGATCTCTACTGAAAAAGGTACACCTGTTGCTGATGCTCATATCTTTGTAAAGGGTTTGAAAATTGATATGAAGAGTGATGATAGAGGGTATGTTAGTCTCGTTCTTCCTGAAGGAAACCAGAGTATTTCGATCATTCAAGCGCAGTTTAGCTCACAGACATTAAAGGTCCTAGTAAAAGCCAACGAGACACTTCAGAAGTTAGTTGAGCTGACGCCAGCGTCAATGGAACTTGAAGAGTTTGTTGTCTTAGCCCCACAAGTACAAGGTTCAGTAGCAGCAGTGATGGCAGAAGAGCGTAACAGTGACTCTATTGCCAATATTATTGGTTCTGAACAGATGTCAAAGCAGGGTGATTCTAATGCAGCAAGTGCACTAAAGCGAGTGGCTGGAGTGACGATATTAGGGGGTAAATATATCTATATCCGTGGTCTTGGAGACCGTTATTCAAGTACAGAACTTAACAGTATGTCTCTGCCTTCTCCTAATCCACTCAAGCGTACAGTCCCTCTCGATATGTTTCCTAGTGGTGTGATTGGAAGTCTTCAAGTCCAAAAGAGTTTTACATCTGATATCACAGGTGCTTTTGGTGGAGGTTATGTCAATGTACGGACTAAAAAGAGTAGTGATGAGGATTATGTTAAAGTAAAGTTAGGGATGAATGTGCATGACTCTTATGGTCGTGAGGTGCAGGGTTATAAAGGTTCTTCAAGTGATTGGCGAGGGGTAGATGATGGCTATAGAGCTTTTGATACGCAACTCCAAGAGCGCCTCAAGCCTGTAGAGGGTGCAACTCCACCTTCACTAGAGTACTCTGATGCTCAAATGCAAAGCTTTTTAAAAGCACGTAAAGTTAGTACGGTCAATACCAATGTACCGCTTGGTGGTGAGATAGAGGTTGAAGTGGCTCAAAGTATCACTTTGGCACAAGAACATGAACTTAGTGTATTGGCCTCTTATGGTTACAAGAGTGAAGCGGCATTACAGACCTATACGTCACATGATTACATCACTTCTCGTGATGGTGTACAAGAGAGTCACCCAGATAATACAGCGGTCAATAACACCTATAAAGAGGAAGTTAAACATGGTGGACTCCTAAATGTAGGTTATACCTTTAGAAACTTTGATCTTGTTTTTACTAAACTTTATGTTTTAAATACACTCAATCAAACTCGTGCTATAGAGGGTACTTTTGGTGAAAACAACTCTGATGAGAAGCGGTACTATTTAGAGTATCAAGAACGTGAATTAGATGTCAATCAGATTAATGCTGGCCTAGACTATACACTCATTAGCGATAACCGTTTTGATTTTGGTTATGAGTATGCAACAGCAACAGAGTATGTTCCCAATGATGTTAGTTATGACTATAAAAAACTCTTTAGCAATCAACCTTATCAGTTTCAACCTAGACAGAGTAAACTCTCGTACAATAACCGAACAACAGAAGATGAGGTTAACAACTTCTTTTTGAAAAACCGAACGATGATACCACTTTTAAGTGATGCTGATTATCTTGAAGTGGGTTATGTTGAAGAGAGTAAGATAAGAGAGGGGCGTAGAAGTGAGCTAAGTATGCAAAGTAGTATTAGTGATGTATCAATCACTTCTGGACCCATTGATGGAATCATTAATGAGGGAACAGGCTCTGAACTCTCTTACAGTATCTCGTCACAACCCAAAGATCAATATGATGCACTCTTAGAGCGTCAGGCCTTTTACTTTAAAAGCCTGATCAAACCAACTGAGGCGCTTGACATCACTTTTGGTCTGCGCCATGTTGACTTAAGAGAGTCTGTAGAGCAATTTGGCGTCAGTAATAATATTGTAGATACCACAACCAATACACTTGAATTTAAAAAGAACTTACCTAGTGTGGGGGCAAAGTACAACTTTAATACCGCCAATCAGGTTCGTTTGGCGTACTCTGAGACCTTTGTATATCCTGACTTCCGTGAATTTGTTGATGCTGAGTTTATCCACCCTGTGTTTTTAGCTAAGATTGCGGGTAATCCTGATTTAGTTGAGACGGATATCCAAAGTTTTGATGTAAGATATGACTACTTTTTTAACCCCGTAGACTCTATTAGTACCTCACTATTTTACAAACACATGGACAATCCTATCGAAGATACGCAAACCTTTACAACAGGGACATTGCCACGTTATTCATTTGAAAACTCTGAGTCAGCAGATCTAGCTGGCATTGAGATTAGTTGGCGTAAGAACTTAGGTTTTATCTCTAGTATGATGAATGATTTTACCTTTTCTGGAAACTATACTTACATTGAATCTCAAGTAACATTAACACCTGAACAACAGCGTAAGTTTGTTACACAAGAGCGAGGCTTACAAGGTTTGTCTCCGCAGGTGTTAAACCTCTCTTTGAGTTATGAGCAGATCAACAGTCGTACTCTTAATCTCTCATACAATCAGATGTCTGAGCGTCTAATGCGTGTAGCGTTGAAAAATGGGGATGTTATTTACGCTTTAGATGATTATGAAGTGCCACCTGCACTGCTTGATTTTACGTGGAGTGAGCAGTTTAAAACAACAGATTTTGTTGATATGGCAATGACATTCAAACTCAAAAATATTTTAGATGAAGAGACGATTTGGAAGCAAGGTGAAAATGTGACGCTCGCTTATAAGAGAGGGCGTAGCGTCTCTATTAGTGTGAGTGCAAAATTCTGAGTGAGAAGACATTTTTAAAAGTTGAAGATAAATTATTTAAGGAGTTGTTCATTTTTGAGAGGGCTTGGTATCACTGAAGGATTGTTAACACTTCTTTATCTTAGCTACTTTACATTCGATGTGTGAAAGAGCCAGGAATAAGAAGTGCAGTAACTAAAAATTTATTAGACAATTTCTATACGAACGTCAGCGATCTCTATGATGTCACCTTTAATAAGCTTAGCACGTTTACGGGTCTCAAGTTCACCATTACGTTTAACATGTTCACCTTCAACAATGATCTTAGCTTCAGCACCACTGTCTACAAGGTCTAAAAGTTTGATGAGTTTATAGAGTTCAATATACTCTTTTGTTAATTCATAAGTCATAGTGGTATTTTAGCTAAAGAGTCTCAAATATGAAAATGTTGATGAGAAGAGTATTGTGAAGATGAAAAGAGCGGGGGAGGCTCTAATCAAATAAGATCTAGATGTTAGAAGAAACTACAGTATGTACTGAGAAGATTAGGGCTTTTCAGGGGGAACCCTAGATCAACTACTAATACATATAGGAGAGTAGCATACTCTAACAACAGAAATACACTATAAAAAATTATAATGTCTGAGAATTATAACAATGAAAACTTATGTTAACATTAAAAAATATTATACGCTGATTTATATATTAGAAGATCAAGAAAATTGGTAAAAAAGGAATAATTTTTGAAACTGATTATAATGGCGATAAAATTTTTAATAAAGTGAGATGTGATGAACTGTCCTTGTGGATTTGGAAAAGATTACGAAAAATGTTGTAAACCTTATATCGAAGAGGGTAAAAAAGTTCCTAATGTTGAATTTTTAATGCGTTCAAGATACACCGCTTTTGCTATGAAAAATATGACGTATATTTTAGAGACTAGTCTCAATGACACGGTTAATGAAAAAAGTATTAGAGCATTAGAACGAGAGTTTGAATCGGTAGAGTGGTTGGAACTAATAGTATTAGAGAGTGCTCGTGACAGTGTAGAGTTTAAAGCTTTTTTTAGAGTCTTTGATGGTCCCATTGAAGTTTTACATGAACATAGTCTTTTTATCCAAAAAGAGGGAAAGTGGTATTACAGAGATGGAACCCTTTTTAAAGCTAAAGTTGAGCGTAATCAACCGTGTCCATGTGGTAGTGGAGAGAAGTACAAAAACTGTTGTGCCAAACGTTAAAATCTTTTTCTAACCATCTTCTAACCAATGTTTGACTATAATCGCGAAAATATTAGTGAGGGATACGTCCCTGACATGAGGTGAGATTATGGTTAGAACACAAAATTTGACAATGCGATTTGGTAGTCGTGTACTATTTGAAGATATCAACATCAAGCTTGACCAAAACAAACGTTATGGTCTTATTGGTGCTAATGGTGCCGGTAAAACGACTTTCTTGAAGATTCTTAGTGGTGAGATCGAAGAGTTTGATGGTGAAGTGATCATTGGAAGTGGTCTTAAAGTGGGTGTTTTAGGACAAAACCAGTTTGCTTTTGAAGACTTTAGTATCATGGACGCCGTACTGTACGGTAATAAACGTCTTTTCGATGCAGTTAAAGAGAAAGAAGAACTTTACACAACAGGTGATTTTGAAGATGACAAGGTCAATGAGCGTTTAGGTGAGCTTGAGATGGTTTGTGTTGAAGAAGACCCAACTTATGAGTACGAGATCAAGATTGCAAAGGTTCTTGAAAACGTAGGTATTCCTTCAGAAGATCACTATAACTTGATGAGTGAACTTAAAAACTCTGACAAATTTAAAGTTCTTTTGGCTCAGGTACTCTTTCCTAAACCAGATGTCCTCTTCTTAGATGAGCCTACCAACAATATGGATATTGAGACTATTGGCTGGTTAGAGAATGAACTACAACGCCACGAAGGTACACTAGTTGTGATCTCTCACGATAGACACTTTCTTAATGCTGTCGTAACAAACATCTTAGATGTTGACTTTCAGAAGATCCGTGAGTTCACAGGGACTTATGATGATTGGTATATTGCAGCAACGGTCATGGCCAAGCAACTTGAAGTTGATACCGCTAAAAAAGTGAAAGAGAAAGAGGACTTAGAGGCCTTTGTTCGTCGTTTCTCTGCCAATGCTTCTAAAGCAAAGCAGGCAACATCACGTCAAAAGCAGCTTGATAAACTTAACATCGAAGATATCAAACCCTCTTCTCGTCGTGACCCAAGTATTGTCTTTAAGCCAAAACGTCAAATGGGTGATGAAGCGCTGTTTTTAAGAGATATTAATCACTCTTATGGCGACGATGTTGTGCTAAAAGATTTTAATATTGTAGTTGAACCAGGTGAGAAGATTGCTCTTATTGGTGCCAATGGTGTGGGTAAGACAACACTTTGTAAGATCATGATGGAAGAGATCAAGCCAACAAGTGGTGAAGTAGTATGGGGTGCGACGATCGAGAACTCTTATTTCCCTCAAGATGCTGCTGATACCATTTCAGGTGATGGTACACTTTATGACTGGTTACGTGGCTATGATCCTAAACGTGATGTTGCTGAAATCCGTAACTGTTTGGGACGTATGCTCTTTAATGGTGAACAACAAGAGAAGTCTGTAGAGAAGATCTCTGGTGGTGAAAAACACCGTATGATGCTAAGTAAAATGATGTTAGAAAATGGTAACTTTTTGGTACTCGATGAGCCTTCTAACCACCTTGATCTTGAAGCCATTGTTGCTTTAGGTGAAGGACTCTTCAACTTTACAGGCAATGTTATCTGTGTCTCTCATGACCGTGAGTTACTAGATGCATTTGCAACACGTGTTATTGAACTACATGCTGATGGAAGTTACACAGACTTTAGAGGAACTTACGAAGAGTTTGTTGAGGCAAAAGAAAATGGCCAACTATAATAACTATTTAGGTCTTGGCATAGCGGGCAATTTTGCCCTTCATCTGGAACAAGCAGGTGAGATGGAAGACTTTAAAGATGTCATCACTGAGGATCCTAATGGACCTAAAGGGATGTTTCCTTTTTACATTCCTAACTTTGATACTCAGTTGGGTGTCTACCCCCTTTCTGACAGTACATTAACCCTTCCTCAAGATGAAACACTTAATGTTCAAGTCGAACCAGAGGTAGCACTTATCTGTGATATTAGTTATGAAGATGGAAAAGTCTCTGCGATTACACCAAAGCTATTTGGTGCTTATAATGACTGCTCGATTCGTAAAGAGGGTGCTAAGAAGATCTCTGAGAAGAAGAACTGGGGTGCTAACTCTAAAGGTCTAAGCGCACAACTTATTGAGATCGATAGTTTTGAAGAAGGTTCTAAACTTGATCATTGGCGTATCTGTAGTTTCTTGCGTCGTGGTGAGATGATGATGCGTTATGGTGAGGATGTTGAGCTTAATGGTTACAGCTTCTTCTACCAAAAACTTCTTGAGTGGATGACCAAACAGATCAACGCTCAAGTCGATCATGGCCCACTTGAGCCACTACTCGCGTATATCAAAGATGCAGGTTACCCTGAGCAAGCAGTCATTAGTATTGGTGCGACACGTTATACCTCTTATGGTGAGCAGACTTTTTTAGAAGCGGGTGATGAGCTCGTGGTTGTTGTTTACGATAATGATCTTTACTGTAAAAATCCTATCATGATGATGGCTCAAAAAGGTACACTTGATGTGGAAGGTGTTAGTGCTTTAGTACAGAAGGTTGTAAGTGCTTAAAGCAGGCCTTTACCAGCACTACAAAGGTAACCAATATGAGGTTATTGACACTGTGACCCACTCTGAGAGCGAAGAGACACTTGTACTCTATAGACCACTTTATGGTGAAAAAAAACTGTGGGTACGCCCTTTATCGATGTTTTTGGAGTCTGTTAATGTTGATGGACTTTGTATGCCCCGTTTTGAGTATGTAGGTGAACTTCAATGAGTCGTGGAAAAAAGCTGGACTTTCAAATTGGTGCGGACTTTGATGAAGGTGAGTGGGGTGTGCTACAAGAGAAGCGTCAGAGTACTTTGGCAGAGATCTTGCTACCTGAAAAACATCAGCTTGTTTTTCATAAAGAGAAGCGAAAGGGCAAGCTTGTTACTTTAGTCGGCCCTTTTGCTCTAGAAAAAGAGACATTGAACACTCTTTTAAAAAGTTTGAAAAAACGTTTGGGTTGCGGAGGTACTGTTAATGAAGAGTTTCTTGAACTTCAAGGTGACATCACAGTCAAACTCAAAGAGCTTTTAGAAGCGATGGGCTACCGCTTTAAAAAACGTTAAGCTTTTATGTCAGTATTGTATACAGCAATGCCCAGAGTAAAAAAACAATAATTCCAATCACACCAAAGACCACGATGATACGTATAAGTATCATAAAGAGTATTTTCAGTGCTTGGATTTATTCTCCTTTATACGGTACTATTGGAGCATGAAGTTGTGCTGCATAATCCATACCCCCTTGAATATCAATCACATTGTAGTTTAACTTATCCGATAAAAATATAGCGACCATTTTTGTGCGACTGCCTGTATGGCAGATAAGTGCAAAGGGCTTTGTTGTATCAACTTTTGCATTGAGTGTTTTAAGAAACTTAGGAATGTCATATTGGCCATTTTCGTTAAAAAACTCAATCGCAATGGCCCCTTTGATAATACCGCTCTCTTTCCACTCTGCTACCGTACGAATATCAACAATAGGAAGCTTGTTCTTTTGCATGGCATCACTATAGGGAGCAAGTTTATACTCAGCATGTAGTAGTGCTGAAAGTAGCATAAATAGGGTGAAAATAATTTTCATTTATATCCTTTAAAATTCATTGTATAATTGTACATACATATTGTAAATTAAGACTAAAGAATCATAAGTATGCCAAAAGTTTCTAATAAGCGTGAAGAGAATACCAAGCGATTACGCTACATTCGTGTTTTAGAGCGTTTTAGTAGTTCCATTGTCAACTACCTTAGTAAAGTTGATGATCTGACTAAAGAGCAGTTTGATAAAAAAGTAGATAATAATGTACGTTACTTAGAACGTATTGAAGCGATAAAGCTTTATAAGGGTGAGTATAGTATGCTTGAACAACTTGTCAGTAAGATTAAAAATTATCGAGATTCTGATCTAGAGATAGATGAGATAAAAAATGATATACTTTATACTAATAACCAGTTAGAAAAAAGTATCAACAACCGTCAATATAAAAAAGATAAACACAGTAGTTCAAAATTTAGTGATTGGGAATAATATATGAAGCACTTGATTGACAATTACATAAACAGTGGTTGGAAGTTTAGTGATGATCAACTGTTACTAAAACGACGTATAAACCTTGTCAATATTATCTTAGCTTTAGGATTGATGGGTCTGATACAAGGTGTTATTGCTAATAGTCTAAATCATTATTTTATTTTGGTTGCGATGGAAGCCATACTCTTTGGTTACTTCTCTTTTACCATTTTTTTGATCAGAAAATCTCTTCAGCATTATGATTTTGTCTCACGTTCTATAAGTGTATTAACGCTTATCTTATTTAATGCATTGATACTGTTTAGTCAAATAGAGAATATAAAGTTTATTTGGCTTTTCTTTTATGTGGTAGTCTTTCTTTTTTTAAGGGGTAACAAAGAGGGTCTAATGTGGGTAGGACTTCTGTTTGTATCTTTGATCATTACAAAATTACAACCTTTTTATCCTAACTACCTAAATGCGGATCAGTTACTTTACCTCTTATTTGTTTTGAGTATGGTGACATTGGTTATCTTGTTTTTTCAAATGGTGATTGATCGTAGTTTTGATACCATCTTAAAACAAGGTGAAAAATTAAAGATCTTTAATCATGACCTTGAAGTTCAAGTCGCCTTGAAGACTAAAGAGTTAGTAGAGATCAACGAAACTTTAGAAAAACGTGTAGATGAAAAAGTCGCTAAACTTAAAGAGCAGCAAGAGATGATGATCTCACAATCACGTCATGCTGCAATGGGTGAGATGTTGAGTATGATTGCACATCAATGGCGTCAACCTTTAGCAACAACAACACTACGTATCTCAGAGATGAATATTCGCTCACTTTTAGCACATAAACAGCTTGATGATAGAGATGCCCTTTTAGCAGAGGTCTCAGAGACACTACTCTACTTGTCAGATACTATTAATGATTTTCAAACATATTTTAAACCTCAAAAAGAGCGTATAAATGTAAGTGTTAAAAAGTTAATTATGCAGTCACAAGAGTTTGCTAAATCACGAATCACACTTTATGATATTGATTTTTTATGTGATTGTGATGAAAGTTATGAAGTTGAGATCTATTCCAATGAATTAATCCAAGTCCTTCTCAATATATTTAACAATGCTATCGATGCTATGACAGAAGATAAAGTCAAAGAGAAACGAATAGAAGTAAAGATAACTGTTAGGGCTGAGCGTCTATTGATCAATATCTCAAACAGCGGAAATAGTATCAAACCTAAGATAGCAAAAAAGATTTTTGAACCATACTTTAGTACAAAAGATAAAAATGGAACAGGTTTAGGACTTTATATGGCGAAGGTCATTATAGAGGAACATATGGGTGGGCAGATAACTATAGATAAAGCGTACACAAAGGGTGTGCAATTTTTAATAGAGTTACCATACAAAAACAGCTACAATGGCACCACTTAAAAGGATTCTATTTGAAATATATTATATTAGATACAGAAACAACAGGTGTTGAAGAAGAAGACCGTATTATTCAACTCAGTTATTTGGTTACTGATGAAGCGGGTAACATTATGGAGATGCATGATGATTTATGTACTGCGCCACTTCCTACAAAGTTTGATTCTATGGCAATTCATGGTATTACGCCTGAGATGCTTGAGGGCAAACCGGCTTGTATTGATACAAAAGCATTTGCAAGACTTAATGAACTTAATGTTGCTGAAAACGTTATGGTAATTCAAAATGCTGAATTTGATGAAGCGATGTTGGCTAAAGAGGGTTTTACCTCTAATATGAAATTGATTGATACTTTTAGAATCCTACGTAAAAAGTACCCACTTAACACACCACACGGTTTACAACACAAACGTTATGAGTTGGGACTTTATAAACGTGAACCTGAGATTATCGAACAACTAGGTGTAGAAGTTCGTGCACATGATGCACTGGGTGATGTTGTTGTTCTTAAACTCTTTTTAGATCATCTTCTTAACGATGGGCAGAGTAGTGAAGAGATGATTGAACTCTGTTCACAACCTATAATGCTAGATATTATGACATTTGGAAAACATAAAGGTAAGACTTTTGAAGAGATCGCTCTCAATGATCGTAACTCACTTCAATATATGATTGATACTTTTGATCTTGATGGAGACCTTCGTTATACTATGACACAGATCATGGAAGATACAAAAGCAGAGATCATGAAAAACCTTACGATCCCTTTTGCAAAATATCGTGGAGAGACACCTGCTGAAGTGGCGATAAAAGATCCAGGCTTTTTGAAGTGGATTCGTGACAAGGCAGATCGCATTACGCCTGAACTTAAAGAAGCTGTAACTAAAGCCTTAGCCGATATCGGTCAGTAGCGTTAAGATGGGTGCTTGTGGTTATGTGCCACCTGACATTCGCCTTAAACAAGAGATCATTGAGTTGGTCATCGAACTTGAAGCGATGGGGAAAGAGAAAGAGTTTTGTCGACTCGTTTTAGAAGAAGATATCTTAAATTTTTACAAATTTCAAAACAGTGTACAAGAACAGAGTTCCAAAGAGGATTAGTCCTCTTCTTCTATAAAAATATCCCATAACACAGAACATCCATACTCCTCATCTAAAATCAACCATTTATAGTATTCAGATTTTGTTCGTGAGCTATAAAGGCGAACCTTAACCTGCTCTTCACTGAGTAGTGTACGAATTTCTTTTTCTCCAATAGCTTTTTTGTTCCATTGCAGCAGAGCATTTTGAAAGATACGAAAAGAGCAGGTGGCATCTTTATGTAACTTAGCCATATCATTCTCAAAACTCCACTGTGCGTTAGAACAGGCATAAAGCTTAAGTGACTTACCAAGAACTTCAATCTTTCTAACTTCAACTTCTCCATCATTACAGTATGGGCATTTTCCTAATGTTTTATACATACTTGATTATAGTAAAACTAATAGGTTTTTTTGATATATATTGCAAAATGGTATAAATTCCCCTATATACAAGGATTGTATTGTTATAAATAAAGCATTGAAAGAGAAAAACACTGTTTTGTTTCTA
>Ga0256826_1000631_pt1 | contig 21476 bp, 19 predicted proteins | sample CV79metaG_FD_185975 | JGI IMG/M metagenome (GOLD analysis project Ga0256826, IMG submission 185975) | Hydrothermal vent microbial communities from East Pacific Rise, Pacific Ocean - CV79 | ecosystem: Environmental > Aquatic > Marine > Hydrothermal vents | place: Pacific Ocean: East Pacific Rise...
GCAGTTTATACTGTTGACATTTAACCCTCTGAATCACTCAGAGTATCCAAAAGGAATATTATGCAAGAGAACGAAGATCTACAAGAGCAAGAGCCAACCCATATGCAACGTGCCCTTGAACTCAAAGCCACACTTGAAAAGGTCATCATTAATCTTGATCCAAGTTATGGCGAGATCGATGAGGAAGATATTGATCTTTATATCACTGTACTTGAACACGCACTACATGAGCTTAATGAACTCTCTGAAGAGTTTGACTAAGTCATATACTTAAAGACTATCGCTGTCGATTAGAACCAAAACGTGCAGAGCGTGGTTTGTTTGGTTTTGGACGACGGTGGTTATGCTCTGTTTTAGCACCTTCTGCACTCTTTTTACGTTGTTGTTGACGTCCACGACTTTTCTGTTGGATCGGCTCTGGCTTTATATCAGGATTGATATCAAACCCAGGCTCACGTACCTTTGGAACATCTTTTTTTATAAGCTTTTCAATATCACGCAGAAGTTTAAGCTCATCTACACAGACTAAAGAGATCGCATCACCTTCATTACCTGCACGACCTGTACGACCAATACGGTGTACATAATCCTCAGGAACATTGGGCAGTTCGTAGTTTACAACATGAGGTAACTGATCAATATCAATACCACGTGCAGCAATGTCTGTTGCTACAAGTACACGTACCGCACCTGCTTTAAAGTTAGCAAGTGCTTTTGTACGTGCGGATTGACTCTTGTTACCATGGATTGCAGCAGCAGTGATACCATCTTTACCTAGCTGTTCTGTCAAACGATTCGCACCATGTTTGGTACGTGTAAATACTAAAACTTGTTGCCAGTTGTTGTCACTGATAAGGTGAGAAAGAAGCTCACGCTTACGATCACGATCTACAGGGTAGATGTGCTGTGTGACAGATTCTGAAGAGGTGTTACGGCGCGCTACTTCAATAAGCTCAGGCTTATTAAGAAGTTTATCTGCCAATGTCTTGATCTCATTTGAGAACGTTGCAGAAAAAAGAAGATTTTGACGCTTCTTAGGGAGCAGTTTCAGGACTTTCTTAATGTCATGGATAAAGCCCATGTCTAGCATACGATCGGCTTCATCAAGTACAAAGAACTCTATTGCAGAGAAGTCAATATATCCTTGACTCTGAAGATCAAGAAGACGCCCTGGCGTAGCAATCACGATATCAATACCTTGTTTGAGTTGCTGTATCTGAGGATTACTCCCCACCCCACCAAAGATCACGGTTGACTTAAAAGGTAAGTACTTACCATAAGCATGAACATTATCAGCTACCTGTGCAGCAAGTTCACGTGTTGGTGTCAAGATCAGTGCCTTGACTTTACGCTTACCCTTTTGTTGTGGCGCATCACTAAGAAGTTGCAGAAGTGGTAGTGTAAAACCAGCAGTCTTACCCGTACCCGTCTGAGCACCAGCCAAGACATCTTTTTTAGAAAGAACAACAGGAATGGCCTGTTTTTGAATCGGCGTAGGCGTAGTATAGCCCTGATCACTGATCGCACGTAAGATAGGCTCAGAGAGCCCTAGGTTGTTAAATGACATAAGTATTTCCTGTTTCATTAAAGCCTCTGCATACTCGAAGGTTATCAAAGGGTTCAATAGTAAGAGCCTGCCAAGTCATTGAACCCTCTGAGCAGATAAGATATTCTCAGAGGGTTTTACAGAGATAAGATTGGGCCATACTTTTTTAAGTCATAGCCTTAGCTACGATGATGAAAAATATCGTACAATATTACTTCTGTAAAACGCTCCCAAAGGGCAAAAAGAGAAACACACTATTACTGCGTTAAAAGTACTTGAAGCTATATATAGCTCCTACGTGCTTTTATCTTGTACTAGCATATTTCTCTATTTGCTGAGAACAGCTTATCTGCTCAGAGGGTTCAACAAAATGGTTCGGTCAAGGCTGATAAGTGGTTAAATTTGAAAATCAAGGGTAAGAATAGTATTAAAGATTCTATATCGCAGACCGAGTGCGCTTTATTTTCGACATTATAGCCAAACCTCTACAAAGTGTTTGTCATACACACCAAGCTTCAGGTTCGCTAAAGTATCTTTATCAATATAGCCCATATGATCGATAGAAGGTTATCTCTCTCATATGGATAAAGGCTTTAATGGTTTTTTAATACTCTTCTTGTTGCATCTCATCTTCTTTGAGTGTCCATATAAACATCAAAGGGATAAAAAGAAGTGTTAAAAACGTACCCACTAAAAGACCACCAATAGCAACAGCTCCAAGCGGAGCCAAACGCTCAAGGCCAATAGCCGAACCCATCGCAACAGGTAGCATACCTGCAGAAACAGCAAAGGCTGTCATCAGTACAGGACGTGTTCGGATCCTGATACTTTCAAACATTGCATCACGTTTACACATACCCTCTTGCATCTTCTCCATAGCAAAATGAATCAACAAGATAGCATTGTTGACAATGATCCCAGAAAGAAGGATAAAACCCATCATCGCAGGCATAGAGGTATGATAAAACATCACTAACATGATCCATGAAGCACCAATCACCGTCAATGGAATCGAGATCAAGATCATCAACGAGATCTTTACAGAGTTAAAAAGTGTTATCAATGTAAAAAATATCAGTACTAAAGCAAAGAGAATAGCACCTATCATACGCTCAGCGGAAGCTTTAAACTGCTTAATATCTCCCGTCTGCTCCATACTCACACCTTCAGGTAAAACGATATCTTTTGCTTGTTCTTCAAAACTGCTCATGATATGTGAGATGGCTGCTTTCTCTCTAAAACCATAAACATTCAGAGTATAGTTTAACCCCTCTCTTGTTATCAACGATGGTTCGATAAGTGTCGTTACCTTGGCAACAGCTGAGAGCGGGATCTTCCCTTTTTTGGTACTCAAAAGCATCGAACTTAACATCTTAACATTGTCTCTTTTCTCTTCATCAATCCATACGCGCACTGCAAAATCTTTACTATTTTGCAGACCAAAGGTTGCCACTTTGACACCACGAAGATAAACCTGTAACTGCTTGGTGATATCTGCACTGCTCAGACCATACAGAGTAGCTCTCTGCTCATCGATCTCTAACTCATAGACTCTTTTGTTTCGATCCCACGTTTTTGAGACAGAAACTAAGCCTTGTGTTTTTCTCATAGCCTCTTCGATCATATATCCCGCTTTTTCCAGATCAGCAAAATCAGGCCCAGATAGGGTAACATCAATGTTAGCACGAATACTAGCAAGTGCTGTTGCCCCATAATCGACTACATCGAGTGTATGAATATTTTGTATCTGAGAGAGTTCATTACGTAACTTATGCTCTATCTCCCATATGCTCTCTTCTCTATGATAACGATCAACATACGTTGCAGCAATACTAATATGGTCAATACCACTTCCACTACCAATACTCATAACACCTGCTTCAGATCCAATAGCACTTGAGAGATACAAAAGTTCTCCATGCTTAGCAATGATAGTATTGGCCTCTTTTACAATACGCTCACTGACGCTCAGAGGTAAGTTTGGATCAACTGTGATAGAGATCTTAACCCCTCCTGTATCCATAGGTGGCATCAACTCTTGACCGACTGTTGGCATAACACCCTTAACACTTGTCACAAAGAGAAAGATTAACACAACAAAATAACTCACCGCTACAACTTTGTTATCTAAAGCCGCTTTAAGTGCCTTTGAGAAAAAGCTCGCGATCACGGTGTTAGCACGACCAATAATAGTTTCAAAGAATGCTTCAGACTTTATGACAATAGGATGCTTGATCGTTAAGATCTTTAGTGACAGTAATGGAACAGCAGTGATTGATATGATATAAGAAGCTGCTAAGGCTAAAAGAAGCGTCCCCACTAAAGGTTGAAATACCGTTTGAGGATACCCGCCCACAAAAAGCATGGGTGAAAGGGCTATCATCGTAGTGATCGTTCCAGAGAGGTCTGCAAACATGATCTCTTTGGTTCCACTATAGACCGCTTTATGAATCTCATCATGCTCTTCTCTATAGTGTCGCTCTATATTTTCCATGACCACTACTGTATCATCGAGCAGGAGTCCCAAGGCCAAGATGATCGCCGTCAGTGTGACCACGTTAAACTCAATACCAACCATCCACATCAATGCGATCGTCGATGCATATACGATAGGGATCGTTATAAGGACCACTAAGACCTGTCTAAAACTGGCCAAAAAGAGAAACACAACGATGGTAGACATGATGATGGCATCACGCAGTGATTCAAACATATTGGTCGTACTTTGCACAATCGTATCTTTTTGCGTATCCGTCACTTCAAAACTTAAAGAGGGGTACTTCTCTTTGAGACTTTGAAGCTCCTTTTCAACACGCTCGATCGTTTTAACAACATCTGCATTAAGGCCACGTTGAACTGCTACAGCAATAGCCTCTTTGTTATTACCAAAGTAGAGGGCACTGTTTTCGTAATGGCCAAAGTAGATCTTTGAGATGTCGTTTAAGGTAATATCGGGTGTGATATGCATCGCTTTTAAAGTAGCAACAGTGTTACGTTTACCACTAGACTTCAGTAAGTATCTATCTTTTTGATTGGTAATAAAACCTATCGCATAGTCACTGTTGTTTGCTTTAATCGTTGCTATGACATGTGCAATATCTAGACCATACTGATCTAGTTTCTCTTTATCTACAATGATCTGTAACTCTTTATCAAACCCACCAAAGATATCCACATTGGAGACACCCTCTAGCTTGATGAGTTTATGCTTTATCTCATTTTGAGCCAGTTGACGAATGTCTGAAAGCGGGATCTCTTTAGCATCTTTTGGTGTGACTGCTATCGTAATGATAGGCGCTGTTGCTGATGTGATCTGTAAGATTTTAGGTGGCAGTATAGAACTCGGGAGCTCTCCTTTGATCTTATCCATCGCGTTACTGACATCACTTGAAGCGGCATCTATACCTTTAGAGTACTCAAACTCTGCGTTAATAACACTCACTTCATCTATTGTTGTTGAATAGACACGACGAATCTTATCGAGGGTATAGAGCTCTTCTTCAACCACAACACTCACGTTTGAAGCAAGTGTTTTGGCAGAGGCACCAGGGTTGACAACAACAACAGCTACCGTTGGGTAGTTTGAATCAGGAAACAGTTTTCGGTCGAGTTTTTGGTACCCCACGATTCCTAAAAATAGGAAAAGTATCAAAAATGAGTATATAAAGTAGGGACGACTTAAGAGTGCTTCAACCCATGAAGATGATTTTTTCATCTTACTCTTCCCCACTCACATTAACATGACCTAAGGTTGGTAAGATTGCCAGTTTTGCTTCTGAAGCAGTTGCGACCATCTCTTGTGGACAGATTTTTAAAAGGGCATCATCTTCATCTTGGAGGATGATATCCACCTGAAATGCTTCAAACCCACCCTCTTTATAAAGCATGACAACTGTCTCATCTTTACGATGTAAAAGTGCATTGAGAGGCACACTACAACCCCTTGCCTCTGCTGTTACAACATCAATATTGACAAAAGCTTTGTTGGCAACTTTTAACGCTTTATCTAGTTTGACTTCTGCTACGAGTAGCGCATTTTTCGCATCATCATATCGGCGTGCTATGGTACCAACCGCTTCTCCTTTGACATAGACCTTTTGACCTTCTATGATAGGTTGAGATGTTGCAACATAAGAGAAGAGTAGTTTTTGATCATCAGAGTTAAGAGAGATGATCGGTTTTCCAGGGATCGCAAGATTACCCGCATCTACAAAAATAGTTCCGACGCGACCACTAAATGGCGCTTTTATATTAAGATAGGTTAGTTGAGAACGTGCCTGTTTTATCTTCTCTTTGGTCCCGGCTAGATTGGTCAGTTTGTTTTGGTAAAGTACATTGGCGTTATCATATTTTTCTTGTGATATTGCCTCTATGTCGAGAAGCTTTTTGTTACGATCTAATGAACGTTTCGCGTTTTCTACATCTATAAGCAGTGTCTTTTGTTGCTTTTTGAGTGTTGCTATGTTGGCACGGATCTCACGATCATCAAGAGAGATCAGTTGGTCTCCTTTTTTAACAACATCATTCTCTTTGACATAGACTTTTTTGATGTCTGCTGAAAACTTTGATGCAATCATTGCACTTTTACTTGCTAAGAGTTGTGCAAGAAAATGACGGGTCTCTTTTAACGTTTTGGTTTGCACTTTTTTGATAGCAATATTATAGTGATGTGTCTGAGCGATCGGCAGTTCTGCGACCTCTTGCTTTTGTGATTTTAAAAAGATTCCTGCAGATATGACGACTGCTATCACCATGATGATTGAAGCTATTTTTTTCATTGTTGTTCTCCTTTTTCAAGTAAGTAATCTAAATAGTAGCGCGCCTGTTGGTAGCTATATTTGGCATTGATCGTTTGTGCGTGCATCAACTCTTTTTTTGCACTTGTCTCAAGTAAGTCAGTTAAGGACAAAGCATCATTGTCATAACGTACCTGTTCTATTTTTTCTGTTTCGCTGAGGAGTTGATATTGCGATAAAAAGTTATGGTATTGGGCTTTCGCAAGTTTCATGTTGTTTTGTGCTTTGATCATGTTTTTACGAAGTTCGATTTTGACACCGTCCCCTTCTAACTTGGCCAATAGATAAGAGAGCCTTGCCTCTTCGTTGAGTGATGATGTTTTTCCAAAATCTAAGATATTCCACTTTGCATGAATACCAACTTGCCAATTTGCTTCATGGTTCCAGTCCCCTTTTTGAATAAGTGTTTCTCCTGCAGATGGTGCTGTACTTGTGGGAGGAACTGTGTTGGTTGTATCATTTGGACCAAAGTTTTGACCATAATATGCATTAAAATCTACATGAGGATAATATGCTGATTTGACTTGAGCCTGTTTTTGCTGGCTTGCTTTGACATTGATCTGTGTTACCTTATATCGGTTGAGTGATGTTAATGTTTTTTCATCTAGTGTAAGCTCTTCTTGACGCTCTATATCAATCTCAAAGGGTGTTGTATCACCAAACGCTTTACCACCCATCAATGCTGTCAATGTTGCTTTGATAATGGCAATATTGGCTTCGATAGAAGTGACTTGTGTATGGCTCGCTTCAACACTGTTTTGCGCTCGCAACAGATCTAACTTAGACTTACTTCCCAATCTCTTTTCTTCTTTGATTCTCTCTAGTAACCTTGATTGAGACGTTGTATATAAGATCTGGGCTTCTCGCTGTTCTTGTAGCGCAAGAAGTGATATGTAGAGGTTTCTGACATTGTAGATCAGCTCTTCTCTACCCAAACGACTTTTGATACTTGCATTTTCATACTGTAAGTCTGAGATCGTATAGATACTTTTTTGAGCAAAACCATCAAAGAGTACGACATTGTAGACCACACCTACACTAAACATATTTGTTGTGGTCGGGATCGTATAAGCACCATCAGGAGAACCTACTATAGACATCGGTGTCAATGGGGTTAAAGTTCGCGCATTATTATAGTGATCATACGATGCCAATAGATCAACACGACCAAAGTTTTGTGCACTTTTAGACTCTTTGATTGACTTGGAACGTTTGACAGAGAGTTCTGACTGTTGTAATGCATTGTTATACTCTAATGCTTTAGAGACAGTCTCATCTAATGTCATGGCCTCAAGAGAGCAAAATAAAAGCAGCGTTGCTAAATAATATTTCATAATATAAGCTTCCTTGTTATCATTGTTTATCGTTAATTATAGGCTAAGTTTATTAGCGCATTGTTAAGAAAAAAATACGCTTGTTTTTGAAGTATTTAAATAATCAAGAGTAGTAGTAACATGAAGAGAAAAAGAGTGATAGATAAACGATATAAGGTTATGGCTTGAAAAAAAGGTATAACCCTTTTCTTAAGACTTATGAACTGTTTTCAATATGTAACACCACCTACTTGCTGTGCTCGAAACACTTGTAAGCGGGCAAACTCATCTGAAGAGAGGTTAAAACGTTCTAAAGCATTAGCACTCATCGAACGTACTTCCCATAACTCTTTTTCATCTTGAATCTTCTCTAAGAGATGCTCTTTTAAGTTTGGCCCAACAACCGCTGTACGTTCTAATGCCATAGCCGCACTGACTCTATCATCTATCGTCTCACTAGAAAGTGCTTCGATCACTGCTGAAAGATCTTCTTCATTTTTTGCCCACTTTGCAAGTGTTAAGATGCTCTCTGAGCGGATCGCTTCATTATCATTGACAGCCAAAGTTGAAAGGAGTGTCACCACATCCCTATTTTGATTCATAGAAAGGGGGACCTTAACGAGAGCATGAAGAGCAGAAAGCACTAAAACTTGATCATCTTGTTCTTCTTGTAAGGTCTCAACACTAAGTTCTAAGGTATTTGGACTGGGCATTTTTAATGCACCTAAAAGATCAAAACCAGCGATCTGTGAAGTACGATCACCACTCAAAGCAAGTTCTTGAGCTAAAGCTTCGACTTTAGGCTCTTTAAGTTGAGAGACCACTTGAAAAAGAAGACCTTGAACATGTTTGTTTTGTAAGTTATCTGCATAAGCACTCAACAGTTCATCTAGGGCATGCTGGTCACGCTTGGCCAAGTTGAGTAATGTCTGTTTAGCACTGTTTACCCCTTGAAAATCATACGGACCATCAGCATTGGCCAAACGTACAAGAGTATCGATCCCTTCTGCCATCGCATAAGGGTCTACTTGAGCGTTTTCCTCTTCAACCAAAGGTTGTTGTTTATGGATCCTCTTAGATTTTTTTATCGCTCTATTGTGTGATGGCACATGCTCTTTTTTATCCTTAACGCTCACAATTTCTTCTTTAATTGTCTCTTGAACATACTGTACTTTTATAGTCGTTGTTGTTTGTGATATCCCTACGACATAGCCTATGCCAACCGCTAACACGACAGCAGCAATGATAGAGAGTGGCTTCATCTCTTCTAACAAACTCATTGTGAAGCCCCACTCATGATCGTCTCAAACTTTTGGGCATAACCTTCAATCAAGCTGGCTTTATCTGTTCCATTGATCACACGTCTGGCATTATAATAATCACGCAATCCCACTTTAATATAATCACCCAACTTCCTTGAAGTAAAGATACCATGAAACGAGCCATAAGACATCACAGTATATGCAATATCAGGCTCTAATGCTCGTGTTGGATAAGTGACTAAGTCTACATTCGTCACACCACTCATGGCACTATAGTTATACTTATGAGTCAGTTGCACATACCCTCGTCCCTTATAAGTACAGCCTCCATCATAGTTAGCGCAATAGGTATTGCCATACTCTGTAATAGGAGTGTAGGTATTCGCCACCTCATGTTTTGTTGTGGCTAACAAGTAAGCAATCTGCTGTGTCCATACGCTCAAGTTATTAAAGGCAGCTTCACGATCTTGTTCAAAGTTTGCTAAAAGATAGTTCAACCCTGTGACCTGTGTAGTGTCTAAAGGACCAAACTGTGTACGATAAGCACTATAAAAAAGATCTCTATTGATTTGACGGTTGGTTGTAGTAGCTGCTGTTTGTAATGTTATTGTTGCTGAGACCACTTCAGAGAGCCGTCCTTCACTGTTTTTGACACGAAAGTAGAGGGTCTTTAGGCCATCGCCTGATGAAAGTGTAAAGTCTATACTACTACTATAATCTCTCCACTGTGCATCACTAAAATAGGCATCTTCACTGACTTGATAGTATAAGATCGCATTGTTGATATCACTACTCAAAGTAACAAACTGCGTATCTGTAGATGTTGCTCCTGCATTAATACTAAAGCTATTGATGATCAGCTCTATAGCATTAGGTCCACTCCCTATACTGTTCTCTTCTAAGTAACTTCCATGAACATAACGTGATGCACTTTTATACCAAATATTTTTCCACACAACACTTCCATCGGGATGTTGATTATCAACATAGATCCAGAGGGAATCACCCACTGCTGTTCCTACAAGATCCGAACTAGCTGTTTCACCTGCACGTACATTTAGCGTATTGGTATTGATGACTTTACCACAAGGAAGGTTGAGACTTTGTGTGTACGTAGGAGTATAAACCCATCGCTTCTGCTCATCAAACCAAATATTGGCCCAGTTCCCTTCTCTGCTAACAACAACATACTGCTCACCTTGTTGTATCGTTGCAACAGGTATATCGTTAGTATTGGGTGCTGTTCTGACATTGAGAGAAGAGGAGATAACCTCTACCGCTTCACACAAGGCGATCACTTTAAGCCCTGTTACACCACTGTCATCAGTCGTAGATCCATCACTTGTTGTAGCTTCTCCACACCCTACTAACAATATGAATAAACCTGCAAGAAAAAAAACATTCTTGATAAACCTCATTTATACCCCTTAAGACACTCTAGTCTATATAGAAGAAGCTTAAGTATGTATAAAAAAAAATTATATATTAATACTATTCTTGAGAACGGAATTTTTTTTATTTTTTGCATTAAATTTTTTACTAATGTATACAAATTATTTATATAACCTTACTATACTATATAACAAAGGATATCAGATGAAGTTATTTCAATTTTACCATGAGTTCTCTCGCTTAAGTGAGTACACACACTCTTTAGCACTTGTTCTCGCACGGTTTGCTGTTGCGTATGGATTTTATGAGCCTGCAATGATGAAGTGGAATGATATCACTGCTGTTGCATCATGGTTTGATTCAATGGGAATCCCTTTCGCTACTGTAAATGCTTATCTATCTGCATCAATGGAGACAGCAGGCGTGGTCTTACTAATCTTAGGACTTTTTACCCGTTTTATATCTATACCTTTAATGATCATTATGATAGTCGCCATTCTCACGGTACACCTGCACAATGGTTTTTCTGCTGGCGATAATGGTTTTGAGATTCCACTATATTATCTACTTTTTTTACTAATCTTTTTTGCGCAAGGGGCAGGAAGGTTTAGTTTAGATCATCTCCTTTTTGACAAGAAGTAAAAGATGGAATCTTTACTCAATTTTGCCCATTCTGTGAGTAGCTATAACTTTCCTATTCTTATCTTCTTACTAAAAGCAACAGGTATCGTTCTTGCTATTTTGGCGCTTGTCACACTCGTTTATGATCGTTTTATTCAACGTCATAACCAACTTTTGATCAACTATCCCCTGATTGGCCGTCTACGCTACTTCTTTTACCTTTTACGTGATCCTATGCGTCAATACTTTGGTGATGAGAAGTTTTATGAATCTTTTGATAAAGTCAAATGGGTTTACGATTCAGCACAACGTCGCTCAGCTTATGCCTCATTCTCTCCGGGCCAACCTCAAAAAAGTGCCAAACTCTCCATCAAAAATGCCAATTGTGTTCTCAATAATGAAGATGTTAGTGATGACTTTAGCATTCTATTTGAGACCACAGGATCAACCCCTTTCAAAACCCGTTCTATCTTTGGTCGCAGTGCGATGAGTGATGGTTCGATCTCTCCAGAAGGAACACGTTCCTTCTCCAAAGGGGCTTTTCTTGGTCAGTTTCCTATCAATACGGGTGAAGGTGGACTTACCTCTAACTTTCTCTATACCCATCTCTACAAGGAGTCAAACAAAAAGTATCTTGATATCAAAGAGGGAACGATCTTTGCTAAAACGGTTTATAGACTCTTAAAATTGCTACTTAACGAGAGTGTTGCTCAACGGGTCTATCGGCACATGATTATTGTTGAAGCAGATGAAGAAACCTACCTCTTTGATCAGGCTACCATGATCTGTTTTCGTATCAACTGGCAAGCTGATCTTGAAAATTTTCCCCATGAGATACCTCCTGATATCCCTGATATCATATTACAAATGGGTAGTGGCCTTTATGGTGTACGCAATAATACAGGTCATTTTGATCCCATTCGCTATCAAAAGGTAATGCGTTTTTGTAGGATGACAGAGATAAAAATGGCCCAAGGGGCCAAACAAACAGGCGGAAAATTGTTAGCTTCAAAAGTGAGTAGTGCCATCGCATACTACCGTGGAGTAGAAGCACATAAAGATCTATTTAGCCCAAACCAGTTTCCCTATGGGCATACTCTAGAGGAGCTATTTGATTTTATGGGTAAATTGAAAAGACTAAGTGACAAACCTGTAGGTGTTAAGATTGTAATCTCTTCTAAACAGGCTTTCTTAGAGTATGCCAATCTCCTTAAAAAACGTCTTGAAGAAGGTTCTAGTGCCTATCCTGACTTTATTACTATTGATGGTGGTGACGGAGGGAGTGGTGCAGCACCTTTGGAGATGATGATGACAGTAGGTATGATTATTGCAAAAGCCCTCTATATTGCAGATTCAACCTTACAAGAACTTGGGATTCGTTCACATATTAAACTCATTGCTAGCGAAAAGGTCTTGACTCCAGATGATGCTGTAGTTCTCTTTGGTATTGGTGCTGACTATGTGGCCATTGCCAGAGCCTTTATGATGAGTGCAGGTTGTATTCGAGCACGAGAATGTTCTGGTGCTAATGGAAGACACTGTCCAGTAGGACTTGCTACACAAAACAAGGCGAAGCGTGCCTCATTTTTAGTCGAACAAAAAGCTAAAAACGTTGCCTCTTATCATGAACAACTGTTACACGGAGTGCAAGGATTACTAGCAATCATGGGTATAGATAACATTAAAAAAATTTCCAAGGAGCATCTCATCTTTAAAGACCATACAGGAAAGACTTATCAAAATATAACTACCTACTTTAAAGAGATCTTAGTGGACTAATACGAGTATAACGATCTTCCTTACATAGGTTTATAAAATTTTGCGCTCCATATACCAAAGCAAAATATTCTGTAGCGTATTTGATTTTAACCAATGATTTTTGATAAGTGTAGTAAGCCACTAAGAAGTTTATTTTTAATTTAGGCATATTACTTCTTCAAACTAAATCACTCCAAAATATTTTTAGTAAAACTACTCTTTATTGATGATTTTATCACTTACTTCTATCTTATGTGTATGCTTCATAAATTTTTTAACTAATTCCAAGGTATGTTTATTTTTATCATCTACATCAAAATCACTATATATCATGCCCTCTTTAATAATATATGTCTCTAAACCAATAGATACAACACCAATATGGCTCTCTTGTTGCTCAAAAATAGAAGACCCCATAAAAGAGTTGTGATTATCATTAATATTCAATAGTTGTAATATGGTTGGAACTAAATCTACTGAGGTTGCATTCTTAGCAACAAAAGTATTATCTAGCTTTAGTAATGGGTTGTATATCATTAATGGAACTTTATCTACAAACAGTTTTCGATAATCATTCTCTCCATACTCTGCCATCGCTTTAACATAAGGTTTTTCATAATAATGCGCATGGTCACTCGTAAAAATAATAATCGTATTATTATAGTACTTAGACTTTTGAAACCACTTCCAAAAATCACCAAAGGCATCATCCATATTATGAATAGTATTTAAGCTGTTATATTTTCCATCCCTATACTTCACACCATCTTTAGAAATATTCATCCAAGCATGTGTTTCAACCGTATACATTCCTAACAGAAGAGGAGTATCTTTATCATAATCATGTTCCAAGTATTTGATTAGAGAAGCGTAAGCTTCATGATCTGTTAAAAAATCATCTCGTAATCCTTTTTGATCGGAGTATGATTTTGATAATTCATCTGCAGATATGATGCTATCAAATCCAAAATGCGCCACCATCTCCTCATTACTTGATGCATCCTTATAATGCATATTAAGCCAAGTAGTATGATACCCCTGATTGTTAAGGATATGAGGTAGACATTTATACTTTACTTTTGGCAGATTTTTAAGGTTATCAGCCCAACCTTCTGCTCCTCCATATGTTGGGTATATAGAACACAACTGTCCATGTAGTCCCCTGTATGTTGCTGCTGTATGATTAAAGTAATTATGTACCGTCATCGTGTTTTTATTTTTTGAAAAGTCTAAAAGGTTTGGTGTTAAGTCACTAAACTTGTCATTATAAACACCTGATGTTCGGGCACTATAACCTTCCGTAAACAAGACAATTATGTTAGGTTTTATTTGCATTTTAAATTTGATATTTTTAAAAACATACTCTTTTGTTAAAGGAAACGACTCTGAAGGGTTAAAGGTAAAACCGAGTTGATTTATCTCCTGAACATCTTTATTTGTAAAATAAATATACTCTTTTGCAACATGTCTAAAGACTTTGACTAAAGACTGTATTGGAGCGGTATGTGTAAGATGATTTTGTTTATACAATGTTGTGCGTTGATCAACCATTGTTGTACTCATTATTTTACTACTAAAATGAGACAACAGTCCAATCAGTATTAATAAGCTTATAAAAACCTTATTTGATGTCACATTACTTATCTTCGTAAATTTATATACTATATAGCCAAGAAAGCTAGGTAATAATATCAACAGTACCATGACTATTAACACCACAATAATAGTTTCAAAACCCACTATTAATCCAATAAATTCAATATTATTTATTGCTAATTTAGATAAAAACTCTCCACTTATAATATAACTTGTAAGTTGTATCGTGTTTAGTGAAAGGTATATAATAAAAAAGAAGATGCCAAGCCATTTAGAAATCCTAAATTTATTCATAAACAATAGTATTAGAAGATATGCAATAATATATTCATCTAAAAATCGATCAAAAAACAGTATATTAATAAGATAATCATCACTTAAATCAAACTCAAATGAATATACAATCATTAAGACCAAAAAAGACAGAGTCACTGTTGTTAAAAGAAACTTTTTTATAATATATTCTCTATTTTGATGATTCATCTTTCCAATCAGTGTGCCATGGTCTTCTGCCTACTTCATCAGCTTCAAACTTCATGGTGGCCACAAACTTATCTTTCATTAATTTTCTCTCTTGACTTCGCTTCTTCGATGGTCCATAAACCCACCACATAAAGATTAAGAAGAGTAGCATATAGAGCGCCCATATAAGATAATCCATCTCATCATAATGTACTTTCGAAGACCTTGATTTTTTTGATGCTACAACTGAAGAAGAAGTTAACGTTGCCCCTGTTTTTGAGTGCGCTTCTTTAGGAGGAGTTAGGGTATTTACCTCAGCAGTAGAAGTACTTACAGTATACGAAACCGGTGCTTTTGTATCTTGAACAGAAGTAGTAGCATCATAGTGCTGGCTTGATGATATCTTAACTACATCATCATCTTCTCCAATCAAAGAAGAGACTCCTAACCAAATGAGTACACCTATAAGTAGCATTGAGCCTTTGGAGATAAGATGCAACTCCGTATTATTGGTCTGAGCTATACCACCTTCAGCAAATACTATGCCCAACAATAATACAAACACAATGAAGGGACCAATGATCCAAAAAATCCCTATCATAAACTGCTCAAACATACGCCAACCTCATCAAACTCTTTAACGTAGTCTATCAAACTTTAGATGCACATCTTATAATGTGCGGGCTATGCTCTTTTGTCTTGCATACACTAATCACTATCTCAGAGAAAAGGTCTATCATTACTCAAACCTAAAGCCTATGCGTTCTAAAGGAGCACTAGACTATAATCAATCATTCTAAAATAAGTGATTTTATGTTTTTTAATATCTTTTTAGCCTCACTCACCTTTTTCCTCTTTAAAGCCGCCAATGATGTACTCGGTAATAATATTTTTACCGTTCGTACACACTACCGTTCTACGCAACCAACAGAAGTTGTTATGTCAGATGCTATGGTCTCTTACTATGCAGGATTCCTCTTTATCATGGGTGTCATCTTTCTTCTTGTGCTGTTTTGGAGTAACTTCAAACAGCGGCTTGAAGATCTGCCTGCTGAAGAGAAAACCATACGTAAGCTAGATGTGTTAGGAGCCTCTGTAGTATTAAACAGCATCACCCCTATTTTGATACTCAGTGCACTACTGAAAGAGCATGTTTCTGGTACTTTTTATGGGGCTATAGTACTCTTGTTGGTCGTAGAACTCTACTTCAAAAGAGTCTCTAGCATAACACTATCTTTATCGTTATTGTTACTTTACTTGAGTGATGGTACCGAATACACCTTCTTACTCAATGGTGCCATCATCTTTTTAATGCTAAGTGTTGCCAGTCGTTTAGTGCAAAGTGTCTATGGAAAACGTCCTATCGATAAAAATGCTTTAGGTAATTTCTAAGCATTTAACCAAGCACCAGATGATTGCTAACTGCTATTTTGCTTCAAAATACTCAAAAACAGCTCTTTTATTCACTACATAAATAGACAACACAGCATCAAGTGAAATAAATTTTAATTATATTTGTTAAATTAAGTTCTTTTTTATATCTAACTCCGTAGGATAATAAAAATTTATATCTTAAGGCATCATATGACCCTTGTTAAAAAATCACTGAGAGTACTTTTAGCGACCTCTCTTCTACTTGTCATCGTAGGTTGTGGAGAGAGCGAAAACGCTAAAGAAGATCTTACTTCAACACAAAGTGTTAGTGGAAAAAGTACACTTGCCAGTGCTAAAGTATGTTTAGATACTAATGCAAATGGCCTTTGTGATGAACAAGATGTACAAAGTGAGACAGATGCTGCAGGCCTCTACACCTTAAGCTATGACACCGATGTTAAAGAGGGAACTTTACTTATTGTTGAAGATGGCTACAACCTTGTGTTAGAACAAAACAACAACGGTCGCTTTCGTTTTGTAGCACTCTTAGACAAGTCCGACACACCAAACAACATCAATACTATTAGCTCACTAATAACCCAGTTGGTACAAGAGCGCTCATACACACGCTATGATGCACAGCGTCACCTAAGTGAATCTTACAACATTGCACTAGAAGATGTTTTAGAAGACCCTATTGCTCTAGCCCAGGCTAACAAGACCTCTCTTTTATTAGTAATTCATGGTATTGAAGAGGGTTACACTACAAGAAGTGTTCAAAAAAAGTCAGCCTCACGTGCTGCAACCCAAACAGGGTATGTCACACCAACTATTGATGATGCTGATGACTTTTTAAGTGATGGTGGATACTTAGACTTTGATGTAGGAACTTACATCACACGTATTGGACTCAAGATCGAAGAGTTTTACGATGAAATCCGCTACTTTTTACTCGATACCTTTCACCTCTGTATTTGGGAGTGTAATCCGGGGTCATATTTAAACTATGAGGAGTTACCTGGTGTCTGGTTTGTTCATCCAAAGTATGACGAAGAAGACCTCTGTGTTGAGATCGATACACAAGATAATTACATAGAACACACCTCAGATGCTCAACAGACCTACAGCCTTTTCTTCTCTGAGATCGCCAACCGTATCTCTATTGTAGATGGTTGGAGTGTTCGTGATGAGTACAGTATTGCACGTTACCATAGTAGTGATAACTTTGAACTACTAAGTGAGAACAACCACTACAGTTACAACCGTATGGACGACTTAGACGCCTGCATGGATCGTAAAGCCATTGGACCTGCTATACGTGAAGGCATCACCAAACTTAAAGGGCAGTTTATTGTTGAAGAGCATGCTGAAGTTCGTTACTTTACCTACTTAAATAAAACAGATGATGAGATTTTAGTAGAAGTGCATGAAGATGGATCTTTTGAGTACCAAGCACGTAATGTGTATGAAGACCCTTGGATAACACAATGGAGTGAGCAGATGATCTTAACTGTGACAGTTGTGATCAATAACCAATACGTTCGGGTACCTACTTATATTGACAAAACATCCTTACAACTTTCACAAGAGGGACATGTAGCAGATATGGGTAAAGTTTCTATAGCTTTAACCCATCTTCAAAGTTGTGTTTTAGATACGAATGGAGCACTCTTAAATGGAACGTTCCCCTCTATTATAAACACCAACTATTATGCAACATATCAGGATATCGATGTGAAAGAGGGGAAAATAGACCTCTATCTTGGTCAAGACCAGAAGCCACAGACCTTATACATCTTTGATAAATGGTTGGGTGATGAGCGTAACATTAGCCTGACTAAGTTTGCTGCTACCCAACATGATGTCAACCTTACCGCAAACTGTAGTCAACTGACACAAGAGACCTTATTATCACAAGACGTTCTCTTTAGTAAGGTTCAAGATGATCATTCAACACTTAAGATCTATAGTCTCGACAGAGACCTTAAAAGTGTTGTAAGCCAAGAAGATGGCCAAGAGGTCCTACGTGCAACCTTACACAAAAATGGCCACTACACGATAGCGCTAGAGAGTGATAAAGAGACCCAAACCTCACTCAAAGGGAGTGTCATCACTATAACGGTAGAGGGTGAGACTTATGAAGTCACTATAGAACATGGAACAAAGCCCTATGTAACAGCACTCACTCTTTTCTATTATGAAGGTGAAGTCACCGCCATTTATGATGGGTATGATCGACGTATCTATTAAGCCAAGTGCCGTTTTCTTTTCATGAAAACGGGCTTATTTACTCACTTCAAGACTCTATACATAACTACTGTGTAAGATCAGTTTTAACTAATGATGTAAATCAGGATTCGAAACGATTACCTTCATTCGAGCAAGGTATTCTGGATTATCATACATTTTTTTTAGAACATCATCAAAATGATTAATATACCAAGAGTAACTTCCGCTAAGTTTTCCATCTTTATATCCAAAATTTTCTGAACTAGCATATGACATTGTGTAGCTTTTATCATCATTAACTACATCATAAATAATGCTTGCAGGTAATGCGGTTTTCCTATCAATACGGGAATATTTTATACGCATTTTATTTATACCATTATCACTTAGTATCTCATACTTTTTATATTTTGCTAACAAAACTAACATCTGATGAAGATTTTCTTGATTCTTTTCAGATTTGACAGTATGAGTAATAGGCGAGGCAGGAACTATTTTTGGATTCCCACAAGCTGTTAAAAGAGTAATGGCTAAAAGACTGGCAGAGAGTTGTATGATCTTTGTTTTCATGATAGTACCTTTAGGTGTGATCTTAAAAGTCTAGATAATAAAAGTGTAGAAGTTGTGAGAATGTGAGAAAATGGCTGTAGAGTTCGAAAAGGTATTGTCTAAAAGAATATAAATATAGGATCAAACAACACTTGTGTACAAAGTGCTGTTCAGTATCAGTTTTCACTGATGTTATGAGGCAACTTACATTAGGTAGATCAGAATAGAAGAGTCCACAGACTACTACCAAGTGCTATTGATACTTCATGCTGACTTTGGGGTTAGTTTGTTTGTGAGTGTAGAAACCATATCACTGGTTCAGTTGGACGAGCTGTTTAAAATATAAGTTTCTACGGGCGAGACGGGTGAGAAAAATTGTAATACTTTTTCATTCTTTCACTGAACTTTTTTTGTAATTATTTTTTTTGAAGAATTTGTACCCGTCCCACCCATGAGGTTTTTTATATTTTAGAAAGCATCAATTGGCATGTCTGCCACCTATTCAGATACTCATAAAGATTATTTGACTAATTTACCTTTAAATCCCATCTCTGCAAGAGCTTCATTGACCTTTTTTTCGTCAATATCAGAACCATCTTTGCTCTTGATAGTCATAGTTTTACTTTTATAATCGACGTGACTTTTATAATTTGGAAAGTCCTCTGCAAAGCTCTCGTTAATACCACTTGCACATCCTCTGCAGGTCATACCACTAATCTGTAAAGAAAGTAAGTCGGATGCAGACAAAATAGCACTAGCACAGATAAGTGTAAATATCATTTTTTTCATAATTCCAACTCCTTTTTAAGGGTTTTAATCTCTTTAGTGACATCACCCAAACAGCATCCACCACTAGGGTTAAGTACTTCACAGGCGCATCCAGGATTTTCCATCTTAGCTTTTATATCTGTAAGTGCAATCGTCTCTCCTGTCTTTAACAGTTCCTCTGTAATTTTCTCTTTTGTCCACTCAAAACAGTAACAGACTGTAGCTGGAGTTGCCCCTTCTTTAAGACCGACCACGACACTAAGATCTTTTTGTGTCAAGATAGTCTCATCTCTAAAATAGACTATCTCACATGTTGTTGTTGTGCAGTAGTAAAAACCATCTAAACAACTCAAGCCTTTTTTAGCATCCTCAGTTAATAGAGCATTCAAAGTCTTGCCTAAAACTCCTTTAGCCTTCTCTCCGCAACTAGGACAGACTACTTTACCTTTTGGCTGTGGTGTACAGCAGTTGTCACCTTCATTGCTATTTTCTACTCCAGTTGAGCAGATATCTGTAGTCGAACTACAACAACTCTCTGTTTTTACCTCTTTTTTAACATTTGAAAAATTAAACATCTTCTCTCCTTTTATTTGTTACTTCCACATTTTCCTGTACCGTACTTACCACCACCACATTTTGAAGCCGCTTTATCAGAAGTGATCTCTTTAGCTTCTTCATTATGTTTACTCACAGTGACACCAGTTATAGGTGTTCGCTTACCATCTTGGGTGTAAGCAATGGGCTTGTAGCCTGTAGTTGCGATAGTTCTTGCGATCTCTTCTACTGACGTTTTTGTCTTATCAAAACTAATAAACGCATTTTTGTCATCAGATGAGGCTTTGACGCTGCCGATGGCACCTGCCTCAAGTACCACTTTTTCTATGGTCGCTTCACAGGCTTTACAGGTCATACCTTCTATGTCGATCTCTATTTTTTGTAGGTTTTGTCTCTCTATCTGTATGGCTTGTTTGTCACTGGAGATAAAAGCATCTCCCCAGTAAGGAAAAGAGAGCATCACGACAGAAAAAAGTGTAATAAGGGCTAAAAATGTTTTGGTGTACCAAAAAGAGATTTGACCCTCTTCGTCAGGATCACATGCACACGCTATACCTTGTTTTTGAGTTTTTAACTTGTCCCACCATGCATAGACTAAAACAACAACAGTTAATGCTATTAAGTAAGGACGAAAAGGTTCCATCCACGAAAAGCTTGAAGCCATACCTGTTGAGCCTGCCAAAATTGCCAAGACAGGAGTAATACAACAGAGTGATGCACCTATGGCAGCTAACACACCTGTTAATAGTTTTTTATCTATCATGACTTATCCTTTAGTAACATTTTGAGATACTCCGACTTATCAGGAGCTATAGAATAAAAGATAGTCATCCCTTCACGCTTATTTACTAAGATGCCACCATCTTTTAATTTACGAAGATGCTGAGATATGGGCGACTGATTCATCTCTAAAACATCACTCAAGTCACAAACACACATGCGATCAAACTCTAAAAATAGTGTGGTAATTTTTAGACGAACTTCATTACCCAAGAGTGAAAAAATTTTTGCTTGATCTTCTATGTGGGCTTCATAACGCTCTAAATGCGCTTTTGTATCTTCTATAAGATCTGTATCTACTTCTAAACGACAACAACTTGTATCACTCATTCCAACTACCTTTTATATTATATTAGTATATTCTAATATAATAAATGATTTGTTTAGCTTAGTTTTTAGAGTTAATGGAAAATACGGGCGCTTTTTAGAGCTTATTTTCTAGATACTCAGTGATCAATTTCTTCTTCGTCTCAAT
>Ga0256826_1000632_pt1 | contig 21474 bp, 26 predicted proteins | sample CV79metaG_FD_185975 | JGI IMG/M metagenome (GOLD analysis project Ga0256826, IMG submission 185975) | Hydrothermal vent microbial communities from East Pacific Rise, Pacific Ocean - CV79 | ecosystem: Environmental > Aquatic > Marine > Hydrothermal vents | place: Pacific Ocean: East Pacific Rise...
GGTTGTTTGATGATTTGGTAATATCCCTTTGGTTGTTTGTTTATATTTTTAAGTACTGCTTTAACCTTTGTTATTTAAATTTGCTCTAAAAGACTTCTTATGAAAAAACTCCTTCTCTTACTTCCACTACTGTTTCTTTTTGCTTGTGCTAAAGAGTCAAGTAACTCGGCTACTATTTTAGATGTCTCAGTTTCAGGATCTGAAAATGCTTATACTTTTGGTGTTAAAATTACAAGTCCTGATGTTGATTGTAATCAGTATACTTCTTGGTGGGAGGTTTTGCGAGAGGATGGTAGTTTAGTGTATCGGCGTATTTTATTACACTCTCATGCTAAAGAGCAACCCTTTCGTCGTTCAGGTGGTGTTATCGCTATCTTTAAAGATGAAGCGGTCTATATTCGTGCCCATATGAATACCTCTTTATACGCGGGAAATGTTTTTAAAGGGAGTGTGGCATCAGGATTTTTTGAAGTGAAAAATCCACCTCGATTTGATAATACTATTGAAAACCTTTTGCCCCAACCTAAAGAGTGTTGGTATTAGTCCTCACTTTTTGATATCAACCCTAATTTAATGAAACTTTTAGACATTTTTTTGTAGAATTCCGCACACAAAGTGTTAAGTAGGGACATGGCAGGCATTTATGTCGTCATGGCTCATCGCAAAGATGGGTTACGCTAGCCGAACGGACTTTGATTTTTGGATTTATTCCTACGGAGATATACTATGAAAAAAATGATTCTTTTAATGTTAGCACTTGCTGCTACTGCATTTGCTGCTGACGGTGACGTTGCTAACCAAACTCTTAAAGCTTACTCTATGATCGCTGCAGGTGTTGGTCTTGGTCTTGCTGCTCTTGGTGGTGCTATTGGTATGGGTCATACTGCTGCTGCAACTATCGCTGGTACTGCACGTAACCCAGGTCTTGGTGGAAAGCTAATGACTACAATGTTCATCGCTTTAGCAATGATCGAAGCACAAGTTATCTATACACTTGTAATTGCTCTTATCGCTCTTTACGCTAACCCGTACTTAGGTTAATCACAAAAAGGAAGTAATTCCTTTTTTGCGTTAATACTGGGTTTTGCTTAGTGCAGAGCTCAGGCATATGATTTTATACCTCAGTTAGTTTAGTAACTAACACTTTTCTTTTTTAAATGCACCAGTGGTGGAACGGTAGACACGCGGGCTTGAGGGGCTCGTGCTTAACGGCGTGGAAGTTCAAATCTTCTCTGGTGCACCACCTTTACAATTCCTTCAAATTCACATAGCGATATCACCAAAAACGTGTTATCATTTCTTAACGTCTTATTGTTAGACACTTCACAGTTTTATACCTAAACATTATACAATGGCACACTATGACAAACCATATCATCGAACAATTTAGTATCTTTTTAAGTGTCAGTAAATGGCTTATTCTCTCATCCATTATCGGGGTCGTTATCGGCGCTACGGTAACGCTTTTTTTAAAGATTCTTCAGTATGCCGAAAATTCTCAAGCACTTCTTCCTTTTTCATACTACTATCTTCTCCCTATTGCACTTCCCCTAACGGTTTGGCTTGTTAAAAAGTTTGCACCAGATGCCGAGGGTCATGGCACAGAAAAAGTGATTGAAGCCATTCACAAAAAAAATGGAAAGATAGAACTTGCTGTTATTCCCGTGAAACTATTTACAACGGTTTTAACAATTTTTTCTGGTGGTTCTGTTGGTAAAGAGGGACCTGGTGCACAGATTGGTGCGGGTATGGCATCTTTTATCTCAGACCTGTTTAAATTCAAAGATGAAGATCGTAAAACCTTAGTAATATGTGGAATTGGAGCAGGTTTTGCTTCAGTTTTTGGAACCCCTATTGCAGGGGCTATTTTTGGAGTGGAAGTACTGATTATTGGACTGATTCGTTATGACGTTCTGATGCCTTCATTTATCGCAGGTTTTGCTGCCTTCTCAACAGCCCAATATTTAGGAATTGAATACACCTATTTTAATATTGGTTTTGTGCATGATGTTGATTTTAATTGGGTATTAATTATTGAAGTGGTAATTGCAGGAATCTTTTTTGGAATTATTTCAGATGTGACCATTACCATGATAAAACGTATCGGACGTGTTGTAAAGAAAATTCCTTTAAATGCCTATCTAAAAGCATTTTTAGGTGGTATTGTTCTGATTCTTTTATCATTAGTTGTGGGTGAAAGCTATTTTGGACTAGGACTAGATACCATCAATACCATTTTTCAATCAACAACACCACCAGCAGAACCGATACCATGGTACAGTTTTATTTTAAAAACAATTTTTACTTCGATTACTTTAGGGGTAGGTGGTAGTGGTGGAATTGTGACACCAATATTTTTTATTGGTGCAACAAGTGGAGAGTGGTTTGGAACGCTAATGGGGCATAATATTGCTTTTTTTGCGGCGCTAGGCTTTATTAGTGTTCTTGCAGGAACAACCAATGCTCCCATTGCGGCAACAATTATGGCAATGGAACTTTTTGGTTTAGAAGTGGCTCATTATGCTGCAATATCAGTGGTAATAAGCTTTTTAACTACGGGACATCGAAGTGTTTTTGCATCTCAAATTTTAGCAATAAAAAAATCAGAATTACTAAAAATTGAGATGGGGCATGATATTGGTACGACCAAGGTTGATACTCAAGAGACCCAAAAACGTTTTAAATCACATATGCCTAAGAAAAAGAAAAAGTAGTTTTTAGTTTTTCGATGCCATTAGCGTAAAAAAAGCCTCTTGACTTAAGGGTCGGCTAAAGAGGTATCCTTGACCAATCTCACACAAGTTCTTAGATAAAAATTCTTCTTGCTCTACCGTTTCAATACCCTCAGCAACCGTGTGATAACCCAAACTATTGGCAAGGGCTATAATCGCCTTTGTAATAGCAATATCATTACTACTTTGTGGGAGGTCATCAACAAAAGATTTATCAATTTTAAGGGTGTCAATAGGGAGTTTTTTAAGATAACTCATAGAGGAGTACCCTGTTCCAAAATCATCAATAGAAATTTTAAAACCAGACCCACGCAAGTCTTCTAAAATAGAGATATTTGAAGTGGTACACTCCATGATATAACGCTCTGTCATCTCAATCTCTATAAGATTGGGTGTTAGGTTATATTCATGGGCAATGGCATTGAATTTAGTAACAATATCAAGCTCTTTAAACTGTTGCGTTGAAACGTTAATGGCAATATGTTCTAGTTGATGTCCCGCTTCCAATGAGGCTTTCATAAAGGCACATGACTCTTTAAATACATAGTTCCCTATCTCAATAATTAGCCCACTATCTTCCGCAATAGGAATAAACTGATCGGGTGGCACCATTCCCAGTGTCTCACTGTTCCACCGTATTAAGGCTTCAACAGCAATAATTTTTTTAGTTTTAAGGTTATATTGGGGTTGAAAGTTAAGATAAAGCTCTCCTTTTTTAAGTGCTAAACGTAACTCTTGTTCCATTTTAAGTCGGTAACTCATATCGCTAGAAAGTTCATTGGTAAAAAAGTGCAGTCTATTTTTCCCTAACTCTTTAGCACGATACATAGCACTATCGGCATACTTTAAAAGTGTTACAACATTGGTAGCATCTTGAGGGTAAGTGGCAATTCCAATACTAGCACTGGTATTTAAGATATGGCCCATCGCCTTAAATGGTTTTTCCAAACGATGTAATATTTTAGTGGCTATAGTTGAGATGGCACTGGTGTCTTTGAAGTTTTCTAAGATCACAACAAACTCATCCCCTCCAATACGAGAAAGCATATCAGCATCACGCAGACTGTTGCGAATACGCGATGTTACTTTCTTGAGGAGTTCGTCACCGACATGATGTCCTAAAGTGTCGTTAATCACTTTAAAACGATCAAGATCTATAAATAATATTGCGACCTTAGTTTGGCTTCTTTTAGCGAGTTCTAAGGAGTGTGTGAGACTCTCCTCAAAATGGATGCGGTTAGGGAGTTTTGTTAATGAGTCATGATAGGCTAAAAAGTCAATACGCTCTTGAGACTTAATAATATCAGCAAGGTTAGTATGGATAGAGATGTAGTTGGTAATACTCCCTGTCTCATCCTTAACCACACTGATACTAAGCCATATAGTGATGACAGAGCCATCTTTGGTGCGATCTTGTATCTTTCCTTGCCAACCGCCTTTATGTTCTATATCTTGCCACATTTTTGTATAAAATCGTGGGTCTTGGAGTTGGGATTGAAAAAGTTTTGGTGTTTGTCCAAGACACTCTTCATGAGAATAACCTAACATACTTTCAAAGGCTTTATTGATTGAGAGTATTTTTTGGTTGGCATCCGTAACAACAATACCTTCTTCGATATTGTCAAAAACGGTAGCGGTAAGTTTTAGATGCTCTTTTTGTAAGATGTATTGGGTAATATCGAGTTTAATTGCAAGGTAGGAGTCTATTTCATCATCTGAATAGATGGGAATGATTGAAGCACTTTCGTAAAAGATAGAACCATCTTTACGTTTATTGATAAACTCGCCGTTCCATGCTACGCCTTTATCAAGCGAAGATTGCATTGTATTGTAAACGGAACGTTGGGTTAAGCCTGATTGTAAAAACTTTGGAGACTTTCCCAAAACCTCTTTTTTTGAATAACCAGTGTTCCTTTCAAAACTCTCATTTACATAGGTGATATTATGATTAAGATCGGTCATCACAATAGCATTGTCACTATGCTCAATAGCAATACGAAAGGAGGTGAGTTCACGGCGAATTTGTAAGGCACGACGATGTAAGAAAATAAGCAGTAGCAGTAGAAAAATCGAAGTAGCAGTGAAGATAACATTAGAACGTTGGTGCTGCTTTATTTTGATATTGTTACTGGTTTGAAGTTGATCTATTACACTATCTATCTTATTGGAGAGGGCTATTTTAGCGTGCTCTTGCAGGGGCAGTTTGAGTTCGGATATGTTACGTAACAGTATCTCTGATTGTGTATAGAAATAGTGAATATTTTTATTATGAGAGGGGAGTCTGTTTTTAAGTAGAAGTTTAACCGATGCTTCTTGTCCTTCAAAACCAGAAAAAAGTTGTAGAAGTGAAAAGAGTAGTTCATCAATATGTTTTTTCTCTTCTAGGGATACCGTACTTGAAAGGGAGATACTTTTTCGTAAGTCGAAAAGATAGTGAATGGTGTTTAAGGTAATGGCATTGATGGACTTGTGGTACTCTAAAAGATCTTTTTCTTCATTGTAAGCAGTGTTAACATTACGCAACATCTCGTCGATACTCTTTGCATAATCTTCACCAATGGAAGAATTTTGTAGTGCCAAAAGTGTTGTCTCAAAGTTTTGGAGTTTTGTAGCAATAATATCATAATTGGTAAAGTTTAATGAGAGATGTAAAAAGATATCAAAATCTTTATGTAAAAGTTTGAGTCGTTCTAATTGGTTATGATAATGAGCAAAGTTTTGTTCATGTTTGGACTTGGTATCGAGATAGATTATAGTACCAATAAAAACAAAGATAATAAGGGTAAGTGTAAGGGTTATTCCATCTATTTTACGGCGCATAAATGACTCTTGACTTAGGAAGATCGCCATCTAAGCTGATTAAAAAAGCTTCGATTGCTTCGACCTCCTCTTGGGTGAAGTAACGTCCTAACTGTAGTTGTGCCATAACTTTGATAGCTTCTTGTAGGTCTGGAGTACGCCCGTCATGAAAGTAGGGTGCTGTTCGTGCGACATTACGTAAAGAAGGTACTTTGAAGTAGTACTTGTCACGTTCTTTATGGGTAATGTTAAAACGTCCGAGTGTAGCTACTTTAGCACTTTGAACGACTCCAAACTTACTGTATAAGTTGCCACCAATATTAACGCCATGATGACATGAAATACATCCTTTGGTTTTAAAAAGTTGATACCCTTTTTTGGCTTTAGCATTAATGGCATTGTCATTACCAAGAAGGTATTGGTCAAAAGGGGAATTGGGTGTTATGAGTGTTTTTTCATACTCTGCAATAGCGTGAGTAATACTCATTTTGGTAATACCTTGAGGATAAAGTGCTTTGAATTGGGAATTATATTCTGTTTTACGAAGCTTTATAATGAGATCGGGAAAGTTAAAGCCCATTTCAATAGGATTTTCAATGGGTCCTATTGCTTGTTCTTGTAAATCTTTTGCACGCCCATCCCAAAATTGGCGAAAATTATTAACAGCATTTAAAATGGTAGGTGCATTAATATCACCTACCTGCTTATGAATTCCAATTGAAAACGGTAAGTTGTCATCGCCGCCATCTTCTAAGATATGACAAGTGGCACAAGCAATGGTATTATCCTCAGAAAGGCGTGTATCAAAAAAGAGTTTTTCACCAAGGGCAGCTTGGTTTGTATTGATATTTGTTGGAAGTTTGAGAGGGGTAATAGGTTCTTTAGCTATCAGTAGTGTTAGACTAAGAACAATTAAAACAGAACTACGCATCTTTTAACCCCTAATAAAGGGTGCTTCAAGCTTTTATACACAATAAAAAGTTTAAGCACCGATAAATACTATTTGTTACTGTTTAATTATACACAAAATATAGCACTAAGAGATAAATATTGTGTGAGACTAATAGTAGTAACTCTTTAGTATAGTAAAAATATATGTTAGGAGTATCACATACCTCTATTAAAGATATGTTTATAAAAGAAGAACGCTTTTAGACGCGTGGGGTGTATTCGTGTTCCCAAAACTCATTAAGTTCTCTACGGATACGTTCTAAACGCTCTTGGCGTGTTTGATGGCGGTTTGGATCTGCTTGTGACATTAAAAATGCAAGCGAAGCAGGAGAGATGTTATCCTCTTTTGAGCTTTTGAGGTACTGGGTGAGGCTTTTTGATGAACCTTCACATAATTCTTCCCAGACAACAAATGCCTTCTCGGGTTTTAACATATAGTCATCGGGACAAAGGTGCTCGATGAGGACTTGATAAGCCTTAGCGTTCATGAAACTCTTTTAAAATTTATTATAGAAAGCGTATTTTAGCAAAAATTAAGCATAAAGCAAAGCTAATTTCGAAATTTGATAAGTTTTATTACTTTTAGTGAATATGATGCAGTGTATTTTGAACATATTATTTGTTAAAAGGGTTCAATTAGCTATAATGTCGCCATATTATAAGAGGACCCAATAATGCAAAATGCAGAAGATTTAACAGACTTATTAGAAAATGATGTACTCCCCGAAATTGAAGACTATATTGATACCATTTACGCGATTATTAACGATAAAAAGAAAGCAACTGATGAAGAAAAATCGGACTTAGCTGAGATGCAAGAGCTTCGTAAAGAGTTTCTAGCCATGTTAGAAGATGTCAAGTCAGGCGAGATGGACGAAGATGAGTGTGCTGAAATTATTGAAGAGATTGATGCGATGCGTAACGTTGGAGAAGATGAGGCTTAACTCCTTGCCTGCTCTTTAATTAAAAGTAGTTTTTCACTTCGTGAGAGCTGTTTGATAGCATACTCACGTTTACATGCTTCACTTCGAGAGTTTTGAATTTCTGAGTATTGCAACACAACGGGACGACGTACTTTGGTGTATTTTGCCCCTTTAGGTGAATGGTTGTGTTCGTCTAAACGCCTTGTGACATCTTTTGCAACACCGGTATAAAGTGTTGCATCACTGCACGCAACAATATAAACATACCAGATGTCATTTTGACATATATCTTTGCTTTTATTTTTCATTGAAGTATTATAACTATATATCGCCATCTTTTTGAGTGAGACAGTAGATTTTATAAAAGCGTATCACTTTACAAATCAAGGGACCTCCCATGCAAACAGATAAATTTGAAGTTTTAAAACACCACTTTGGACATGACCAATTTAGAGAACTACAAGAAGAAGCTGTTGATACCATACTCAAAGGGCAAGATCTTTTAATGATTTTACCAACAGGTGGTGGTAAGTCCCTCTGTTATCAACTCCCTTCATTAATGATGGCAGGGACTACGGTTGTTATCTCCCCTTTACTAGCTCTTATGCATGACCAAGTCACCGCACTTCAAGCCAATGGTATTAATGCGCAGATGATATCGTCGATGCAAGATGCCCAAGAGTTACGTGCCATAGAAAATGATCTTTATGCGGGTGTGGTAAAACTCCTCTATATTGCACCAGAACGTTTTAGTTCATCACGTTTTATGGAGCTTCTAAACCAAATAAAAATCAACTTTTTTGTAGTTGATGAGGCCCACTGTGTCAGTGAATGGGGTCATGAGTTTCGTGATGATTATCGTAAGTTAGGGTTTTTGAAAGAGGCCTTTCCTCAGACGGTAGTTGCTGCTTTTACCGCAACGGCAACAGAAAAAGTACAACAGGACATGGTCACTGCCTTAGGGTTAACAAATCCTAATGAAATACGGGGCTCAGTCTTTCGTAAAAACTTGCAAATCAGTGTTGAACCGCGTCAAAAAGATGGTCGAAAACAGTTACTTGATTTTCTCAAAAACTATGAAAATGAGAGTGGTATTATCTATACCTTTACACGTAAGCAGACCGAATCACTGAGTCAATTTTTACAAACAAAAGGGATTAAAGCTCGTGCTTATCATGCCGGTTTAGATGCCAGTGAAAAAAACGAGACCTTTAGAGCCTTTGTTCATGATGAAATCAATGTAGTTGTGGCTACGGTAGCTTTTGGAATGGGTATTGATAAAAGTAATATTCGTTATGTGGTACATATCTCTTTACCTAAAACAATAGAGAGCTACTATCAAGAGATTGGTCGTGCGGGTCGTGATGGTCTTGACGCGCAAACGCTGCTTCTTTATAGTGTTGGGGATATGGTTCAGCGTAAGGGTCTCATAGACCAGCTTCCAGATTCTGCTTATAAAACACATTCGCATAACCAACTTGAGCGTATGGTGCGTTTAGCGAGTGGTGAAGATTGTCGCCATCAAAACATTGCAGCCTATTTTGATGATATTATAGAGGTGTGTACTGATAAGTGTGATAACTGTATTAATCCCCATCATGATAAGGTTGATATCACCACTAAAGCGCAGATGTTTCTCTCAGGTATCTACCGAACAAACCAACGTTTTGGACAAGCTTATGTCATTGATGTGTTACGAGGTTCTAAGGTACAAAAGATTTTAGATAACAACCATGATAAGCTCGGCGTTTATGGGATTGGCAAAGAGGAGAGTCGCGGGTATTGGGAACAAGTTGCTGAACGCCTTATGGAGTTAGGTGCTCTGGATCGGGGTGAGTTTAGAGAACTTGTTTTGACGGGAGTAGGTAAGGCGATATTAACGGGTAAAACTCCAGTGGATATTCGTGAAGCTCGACTTAAAATAGAAGCTAAAAAAGAGAGTTTTAAGTCAAAAACGATGATAGACAATCCTGAAGTTTTCGAAGTACTTCGTGAATTACGTACAACACTTGCAAAAGAAGAGAACAAACCTGCCTATGTTATTTTCTCGGATAAAAGCCTTAATGATATGGCGTCACGACTTCCTCAAACTCAAGAAGAGATGCTGGATGTAAATGGTGTTGGTGATGTGAAGTATGAGCGTTATGGTGAACAGTTCTTAGCCTTATGTCAAAAGATAAAAGCTGAGGCATAACTACCTGAGTGTTAAGGTGTCGTTATGGAGTATCATAGGTGCATCGTGAGGAAGTTCTTTATAGAGTTGCGGTGAATCCAAATCACAGTAGATAAAAACTTCGGGGTAGGCTAACACTAAAGCAATAGCAGCTGCAATAGAGTAAGGACCCTCTAACATTGAGCCCATCATGCACTTAATGTGCTTCTCTTTACAATACTTTATAATCTCAATGGCCTTATAAATTCCACCACACTTCATAAGTTTAATATTAATCATATTGGCTGATTGTGTTTGCACAATGGTTTTAACTTGTGAGAGATTGAAGGCAGATTCATCGGCGAGGATCGGCAGTTTTTTAAGTTGTGTCAGTACTTTCATGCCCTTTAAATCTTGAGCCATAAGAGGTTGTTCAACAAGTGCAATATTGGGGTAGTGTAAGTGTTCTAAGATCTGAATTGCCTCAGCTAAAGACCATGCTTGATTGGCATCGAGTAATATGGTGGCATTGGGAACGGCTTCACATACGGCTTGGATACGTTGGATATCTGCACCATCTTTTGCGCCCACCTTCACTTTTAAAACAGTAAACGTATCAGCAACCGCTCTTTGTGCATCCTCAGCCATTTTTTTAGGGGCATTAAGACTAATAGTGACATCCGTTTGAACGGTCTCTGTTTTGGCTCCAAGATAGCTAGCTAAACCTGCTTTTTTAGAGAGTAAGTCATAGATGGCAATGTCAACAGCTGCCTTAGCTGAGGTATGCGCTTCACAGCTATTGTGTAGTGTGTCAAAGAGTTTAGAGGGTGTATCAAGATGATGCCCAATAAGCTGTGGCATGATGATATGCTTTAGTGTATGTATAATATCTTCAGCATCTTCACCCGTTATCGCCTTAGTTGGAGGGGCCTCACCAATACCTATCGCTCCTGTATCGGTGTGAATAAAAAGACGAACACTCTCAACAAATGCAACCCGTCGTAAGGCAGTAATAAAAGGTGTTTTAAGCGCAATTTTAATAGAGCTGATTTCAAAATGTGTTATTATCATTGGGCTATAACCTGTAAGAGATATCCCACGCCAAGGCCACCAAAAGTACCAATAAGATAACCAAATATCGCCATAATAACAGCAATACCAACTAAAGATCGGTTATAGGCTGCCGCTAAAATTGGGGCAGAAGCGACACCACCTATATTGGCCAGTGAAGCAACCCCTATGGAAAAAAGATCGAGTTTAAAGACTTTAGCACTTAATAACATTAATAGCGCATGTAAAAGTAAAATAAGGGTACCTGCCCCAAGGTAAGACCCAATATCATGCATACCCGTAAAATCAGCACGACTTCCGATAAACGCAATTAAAATATAGAGCATACTTGAAGCAATCTCTTGAGAGCCATTGATATTTTTTAGTGAGGTAAAGGAGCCGATAATACCAAAGACAGTGGCAATAAAAACCAACCATGTTGTTGCTGAAAGTAGGGGCAAAAATTCTGCGATTACTTGAGATACAAGTGCCACAACAAAAGAGAGTATGAGTAAAAAGTAGTATCGTTTAGGACCTAAGTTACAAGCACATCCTATCTCTGTAAAATGCTCATAACTTGCACTTGTTTGCATCTTTTTGTTAAACCAAGGGGCAAGGGGAACAAGAGCCAAAAGCAACATTACCCATAAAGCGTAGTCAACAGAGTCAACAACTAGAGCGGTTCCCATCTGTGCTTCACTCACATTAAAGGCAGCCCCCACAGCTAACATATTGGCAGTACCTCCCATCCAACTTCCTGCTAAGGCAGCAAAGGTGCCCCTCTCATCTGCACTAAAGTTGAAAAGTATAAAAACAATGATAAATGAAATAAAGAGTGAACCAATAGCACAGAAGTATGCAATGGAGAGTTTACGACCCAGCTTTTTAAAGAGTCTGAAATCAACATTGAGTAACATCAAAAAGAGCATGGCAGGAAGAAGGTTACTTTTGGCGGTAGTATAGGTGGCACTTAAGGCTTCATTTTGTGAAAAGAGACCCAAAGAAGCAAGTAACATGGTACTCATATAAATCAAAACAACAGCAGGTACGATTTTAAAAATGCGGAGCGAAGTTTTAGAGGCTAAGGTTGAAAATCCAAAAGCAACAATACCAATACTAAAGAGGTAAAAGAGTGAATTCTCTATCATTTAGATTCACACGGTGCTGGCATTAATTCAGGTATCCGCTTACGTACATAAGAGAGAAAACGTTTACCCGGATCACTCTTTTTAGTACGGTAACTTGTATCTGTTTCTAACCATAAGGGATGCTCTTCAAAACAGCGATATTCACTATGCCCAATAAGATACGTCAAGCTTTCATACTTGGAAATAAGGTATTCAACTAAAGCAACATTGGCTTTTTTTTGGGCACTTGTGAGGTTTAAAACACCGGCTTCACCTCCAACATTTTCAATGCCAATAGCACTGTAGTTGAGACCAATAACATGACGTGCCACAAAATTATCAGGCATAAGTTGATAGATACTACCATCTCTGTTAACTAAAAAATGGGTGGCCACATTAAGTTCACCTGCCTTAGCAATTTCGGGTCTATCACTAGGAAGGGTAGGTGCAATGAAGCGGTTAAATGATTTGTTAAAGTTATTAAGCGCAGTGTAATGCAAAACAATAATCTTAGGTTCCATCTCGATGGTATTAACCTTGAGGTTGTAGTGCTTATCAAGATATTTTTTTGTTAATGCAATACGTTTGGCACTAAAATCAATAGGTTTTTGGATAATCTCTAAACCAAAGAGGGGCAGCAATAAGGTCACAATAAATACAATAAATTTCATCTGAGTATTGTAGCTAGTTAAGGTTTAGGAGAAGGGCTTAACTCTTAGTAATGAAGATGATTAGCACTTCGAATGTGATAGAAACTCTATTTAATGCAATTTATTTATGTTATGTGTATCACGAAAGTTAGATTTAAACTTTTATAATATAAAGTATACTTATGAATGAAGCAACTCCCAAACCTATGATTATGGCACCACTAAGTGAAGACGCAGTGAAATTGGCAACTGCTATCTATAACACCTATGTAGCAGAAGGTGAACCCTATCTTAGTATTCCGCTTAAAAAATTGTGTGAAATGTATGGACTTAACAATTCGCATGAGACGTATGAGCATCTTCAAAACCTGTTTGCAGAGTTAAATGAGCCTGTTCTGATTGAGGACTTTGTATTTCGTGGACACCTCTATAAATGGGAAGCAATTACTTTTTGTAGTTTTGATGAAGAGTGGAAAGAGGGTGACCTGATGTTAGAAGTCACTATTAATGAACTTTTTTTACAGGTGATGAAAGAGCGTATGGCATCTCCTTTTATAACACTTCGCTAAGTTAAACTCCCCTATAATAACTCCTTTAAATTATCACACAAAAGGCCAAAAATGGCAAAATATATTATTTTAGATACTGAAACAACTGGTACAGGGGAAAATGACCGTGTTATACAACTCGGTTACATTGTTCTTGGAAGTAAACTTATTGAAGTACATAACGAATTTTGTTCGGCTGAGGTTCCCATAGGTATTCCTGCAATGGAAGTGCATGGTATTACTCCGGAGATGATTGAAGGTAAAATCCCTTGTGTTGAAACCGCAGCATACAAACGTCTTCAAGAACTCAATACTCCTGACAACTACATGATTATTCATAATGCTAAGTTTGACTTAGATATGTTGGCAAAAGAGGGCTTTGAGTGTCAGATGCAACTTATTGATACACTGCGTTGTGCGAAACATATTTATGATGAGTCTCCATACCACCGTCTTCAGTACTTTCGCTATGACCTAGGGCTTTATAAAGAGGAGCAAAAAGAGGCAGATGCCCTTGGTATCGTGGTAAAAGCACATGATGCTATTGGGGATGTTTTAGTGTTGAAACTCTTTTTGTCCGCACTACGTCAAGCCACACAAGAGAAGTTCCCAGGTGAAAATCCCGTTGATAAAATGGTACAACTCACAAACACCCCTGTCTTTTTTACACAGCCAATGCGTTTTGGAAAGCATAAGGGTAAAACACTCTCTGAAATTGTGATCGAAGATGCTGGATACTTACGATGGATGGTCGATAAAATGGAAAACCTTGATGATGATATGAAGTATAGTATTCGTAAAGTTCTTGAAGGGTAGCAATACTTTTGGTACACGTTATATAGTAAGAGATTAACCGTATTACTAAAAGATGTTATACTATAGATATTAGTATAAAGGAATTAGTATGTATTTAGCTATTAATGAAATAATTAAAAAACCGACACTACTCACTAAAAGTGATGAAATTGTCTATATTAAAGACATGCGACGTGATGAACTACGTAGTATTGTTATTCCTTCAAAGTACTACGATCTCTTAAAAGACAAAATTAATGAGATTGAGTATCTACTGTTTAAACAACGCAATGAGAAAGCTTTAGCTGATACTTTTGAGTTAGATGGTGTTCTTGGTGACGTTGGGGATAAAAATGATTAAACAAGGTGAAATTTATTTAGTGAATTTTGCTAAAAAGTATCAAAGTGAATTTGGTAAAATTCGTCCTGCAGTAGTGATGCAAAACAACTTTTTAAACAGAGCTTTAGATGAAAATATTTATCAGAGTGTGTTAGTGATTCCATTAACAACAGATCTCAAAGGGGGTGACTTTCGTTTAAAGATTGAAGCCAGAGATAAGTTAAAAGAACCCTGCGAGTGTGTTGCTAACTGGGTCTGTACCCTTGATATTAAACGATTTGATATGAGCGTTGGCACGCTAAGTATTTTGAAAGAAGATGAGTTGGTTAGTTTAAAAGAAAAACTTTGCAATATCATGGAGTCATAAAAAGTACTCTTACTACGTGTCAATTACCTTTAGGTGCTGTTGCTTCTTACATCCAAAACTAAAAACTAAAAGTCATAAAGCATTTAGCTCGCTTGACTATAATACCTTTATGCATTTACAAGAATTAACAAACCAATCAATTTTATTTTTAGGCAAGAGTGCTGCTTTAAGCCCCGAAGAGTTTTTAGCCCAACTTCAGCTCCACAACATCACTTTGAAAAAAGAGATGGATAGTGATGTAGTTGCAGTGGTTGAAGGGCGCATGATGACGCCGTATGAGACCAATTTACGGGATGAAGTTTATGCTCAAAAAACGACTTCTTTTGTAGAACTTCAAACACTTGAAACTGCCTTATGCGAAAACATCAACATGGTGACCTTACATATGAGTCTCAAACTTAGTGGTGATGAAGCACGTTTGTTAGGATTTTTGAAAAACCCACTTATTAGTGATGCACTGTTTTTACGTCTGTTAACCCTCTACAACTACAAGGGTGAAAGCTTTTTTGAAAATGATGAAAACCGTGATGTAACGGCAGCTCTTATCAAACGTTTTTACAAAAATATCGAGCGAAACCATAACGTACAGTACGCAAACACAGGCATTATGCATCTACTTGACCAGAGTGATAATGGTGACCTTATTGAGGTTATCACTGCACTTGAACCCATTCAAAGTGCTTTGAAAAAAGGGAGTGATAACGCAACCCAAAAGATTGTTATTGCCATAGCCGACCATCTAAATGCCTCGGAAAAAGTGCTATCAAGTTTTGTTAAGTATGCCAACACAGAGATAGCCAGTCGTATCGCTTTTAGAAGTGACCTTTCACCTCTCTTACAACAACGACTGTTTGATCGTCAAGAAGCTGCTGTTTTAGAGACCTTGTCATGTAACCAAAACCTCTCTTTAGAGTTAGTTGAAAAACTGCGTCAAGATTATGCACAAAACATTGCACACTATCATCAGATGGATGAAGCATTGTTTGATCTTTTAATAGAAGATAATCCTTTAGCCATGGCATCAAATGAAACGCTTACTTTTGCCATGCAACGTAAAGTCTACTGTTACACCGATGATGTGCAACAAGTTTTAGCAGAAAATCCTCATATAGATAAAGATATGGCATTTATACTGTTTGAGTCAAACAAACCACCTATTAAAATTGCACTTGCTAAAAATCCTGCAACACCCGTGGCACTGCTCCAACAGATGCAACGCGATAAAAGTTTTTACAAGGCGATAGCAAGTAATGCAAAAACACCACCTGACCTCTTAAAAGGGATGGCACAGAGTGATGATATTGAGGTACTTTTAGCTTTGGCAAAAAACCCTGCAACACCCGTTGAATTACTCTATCAGTTTCAGTTAGATAACCGACTCGAACGTGCAGTAAAAGAGAACAGTGCCTTTGGCGAACATATCCAACGTGAAAACATAGGATGGGAAGTTTAAATGCGTTCTGAAGAGGTAACACAGACCTTAACCGCGATGGTTGAGAGTAAAATTCCTACCTTTCTTTGGGGACCACCGGGAATTGGTAAGTCCTCTATTGTAAAGCAGATTGCACAGAACTTAGAGATGGAGTTTATCGACCTACGTCTCTCGTTAATGGACCCTACTGATCTTAAAGGGATTCCCTTTTATGACAAAGAGTCTCATACTGCACTCTGGGCACCTCCTGCTTTTTTGCCTAAGGGTAAGAAGGGAATTTTGTTTTTAGATGAGCTCAACTCAGCACCTCCTGCGGTACAAGCCTCTGCCTATCAACTTATTTTAGATAGAGAAGTGGGGGAGTACAAGCTTCCTGATGGTTGGTCGATAGTGGCGGCGGGAAATCGCGAGAGTGATAGAGGTGTTGTTTACAAGATGCCCGCACCCCTGGCAAACCGTTTTGTCCATTTAGAGATGGATGTTTATGTTGATGATTGGAAGAGATGGGCTTTTAGTGCGGGTATTGATGAGCGTATTATTGCTTATATTGGATACAAAAATGAGGCTCTTTTTACCTTTGACCCTACACAAAATGTCAAAAGTTTTGCTACGCCACGTTCATGGGAGTTTGTTAACGATATCTTACAATCAGGTATCAATGAAAAACTGCTGTTAGAGAGTATTGGTGGTGCTATTGGTAAAGAGGCGGCAATAGGTTTTTTAGCCTTTTCAAAAGTGATGCACCGTCTGCCAGATATCGAGGCAATTTTACAAGGAAACGAGGCAGAGTATCCTAAAGAAGTAGACGTACTATATGCACTGAGTGCAGGACTAAGTGCTGCTGTTATAAGTGATGCAAGTATCGAAAAAATTGATAATGTTTTAAACTACTCCTTAGAGCTTCAGAGTGAATTTGCAGTGATGTTGGTTCAAGATATTCAGCGTGGAGGTATTACTATGGAAGCGTCAACACTGTTTGAAAAGTGGGTACAGAAGTTTGCCTATCTCTTAGAGTAGGGATATCTTATGTCTCAAGAACGAGATCTCAAACTTCAGCTCGATAAACAGCTCTCTCAAGCTAAGGCAAAACTTCTTGTAGAACAACCCTATTTTGGAACGCTAGCTTCACGTCTGCAAACCCGTCAAAACGATAATATTCAAGCCTTTATTAGTGATGGTGTTCATCTTGATTACAATGATGAGTATTTAGCAGAACTTCAGCCCTCAGAACTACAGTTTATCCTCTCAAATGGTGCCATGCACGCAGCACTTTCTCATGATAACCGTCAAAAAAACCGTATGGGATGGTTATGGCAGTTAGCAACCGACTACGCTATCAATGCGATGTTACTTGAAAATGGTCTGGAGATGCCCTACGGAGCAAATTATCGTAAACGTTTTGATGGGATGTATGCTGAAGAGATCTATGCTGAACTCAAACATGATATTCAAAACGAAGAGTTTGATGATAACGAAGAGAACGACACCGGTTTCAATGAGAACAATCAACAACGTCAAGAGCAGATGACTAACGCTGAAGGTGATCACGACAAAGATAAAAAACGTGAGACCATGCAGGTGGAAAATGTGGAACATAAAGTGACACGAGAGGTGGATGAAGAACTTTTTGATCAGTTTGCAGCAGAGGCATTAGAGAAGATAGAAAAACAGGGGGATCTTCCCCTAAATCTTGATCGCTTCTTCACCATAATTGATAAGACCAAAATTGATTGGCGACACGAACTTTATAAAGCAATAGATGCCCATTATAAAACCGACTACAAGATGATGCCTCCCTCTAAAAAACTACTTTACATGGGAACCTATCTTCCTTCACTCCACTCCGACACTTTGCGTTTAGCCATAGCCATAGACTCCTCAGGATCGATTGATAAAACACTACTGGGTGAGTTTATGAGTGAGATAGCATCATTAACATTAAGCTTTTCAAACTATCTGATAGATATTTTTGTATGTGATGCCAAGATACAGTTTTACCAAGAGTTCCAAAGTGGCGAACTCTTAGACTTTGAGATAAAAGGCGGAGGAGGAACCGACTTCAGACCAGTCTTTGAAGCCATAGACCAAGAACACCCCCAAACGCAACTACTCCTCTACTTCACAGATACAAAAGGAAGCTTCCCAACAGAGATACCCACTTACGAAGTCATCTGGGTTAGCAATCAAAAAGATGTAGAAGTGCCCTTCGGAACTGTTTTAGTTATAGACTAAAGAATGTTTGTCAACGAATTGCGCGAATTAGAAAAGCTACCGCTTTTTGATAAAACAAAAATCACGGTAGTGATTTGTAATTAGCGTAATTAGGTGACATCTGCTCTTGCCCTTTTTTGTCAACGAATTACACAGATTACACGAATTAGAAAAGCTACCGCTTTTTTGATAAGACTAAAATCACGGTAGTGATTTGTAATTAGCGTAATTAGGTGACAACTGCTCTTGTTCTTTTTTTGTCAACAAATGACATAAATATACTCATTAACATTCGTTAAAAGTATTTACCAGTTTATTATATATGTTATAATATATATAATTATACATATAATATAAGGTTTTTAAAATGGTAGCATATCAACAAAATGAATTAATATCATCTACTGAACTTGTTAAGAAATTTGCACAAGTAATGAATTCGGTCAAAGAAAAAAGTGTAGCCAAAATTGGTGTTCTTAAAAATAATAGACTTGAGGCAGTTGTTATCTCGACTGAAGAGTATGAACATCTCAAAGCGTTAGAAGCATTGGTTAGTATGCAAACAAATATTACGGATGATTTTAGCCATTACACAGAAAAAGTTAAGTTGGGTATGCACTCACCTGTCAGTCAGAAAAGCCACGAGGAAATCTTCGAGGATCTTTTTAAACGTTATGCGACTTAAGTACACGGAAGAAGCTGCGGCAGACCTAGTTGATCTCTTAGATCATATTGCTTTAGATAGTCCTGCTCGGGCACTCTCTTATGTAGGTAAATTACGTGAAGCCATAGAGTTATTACAATCGTTTCCTAACATAGGTGTTGCTTGTAAAACTAAAGGAATTTATGAAGATTGTAGAGTATTAACCTATGAGTCTTACTTGATCTTTTATGTTGTTATGGTTGATACAGTTTTGATTAAAACAATAGTTAATGCTTCTGTTGATTATACAAATAAATTAGAGTAAGACTAATCCTCGGTAGAGGATTACCATCGGACAAATCGATTGACCTCTGCTCTCGCTCTTTTTTGTCAACGAATTACACAGATTACACGAATTAGAAAAGCTACCGCTTTTTGATAAAACAAAAATCACGGTAGTGATTTGTAATTAGTGTAATTAGGTGACGACTGCTCTTCCTCTTTTTTTTCAACGAATGAGACACACTAAGGTGTGTGAAGAACGTTTATCAATCGATTAATGCGATAGAAAATCCCTACCGTGATTTTAGAAGAAATGAAAACTAATCCTTGGTAGAGGATTCCATTGGATAAATCGATTGACCTCTGCTCTTGCTCTTTTTTTGTTAACGAATACATTAAGTTAAATAAAATTTAAAAGAGTATAATTACACTAAACTAGAATGATAATTTTAGTATATTAAGGAGAAAAAATGTTAAATATTGACACTATTAAAGATGAAATTATTGCAGCACTTTTACCCCTTAATCCAAACAAAATAATTTTATTTGGCTCTTATGCTTACGGAACTCCAAATGAAAACAGTGATGTTGACCTGTTTTTAATTAAAGACAATCTTAAAATAGAAGAGAGCCGGTCTTATGAAATTAAAGCACATAAATCATTGAAAAACTTAATAAAAAAATATAAAATAGCTTTTGATGTTTTATCAGCTCCTACAAATTATTTAAAAGAACGTGAAGATTACTTTTATAAAGTAGATATCTTGCAAAATGGAAAAGTTATTTATGAATAAACAATCTGCACTTGAATGGTTGAAAAAAGCATATCATGATTTAACATCAGCGGAAATCTTATATCGTGCAAATCATTACACGGACAGTATTGGTGTTGATTTACATTATGCTATAGAAAATCGTTAAAATCATTTTTAGCATTTCAAAATAAAAAAATTTCTAAAACTCATGATCTACCAGAGTTGTATGAATTAGTTAATGATTTTATTGAATTAGAAGAAGATGAAGTTTTATATGTAGCTAATAAATATCATGTAGAGATGTCATATCCCCATTTTGATAGACAATTACCATCTCGTAATGAAATCAAAGTAGTATTAGAATTTACACAAGAATTATTTATAAAAGTGTGCAAAAAACTAGATATAACACAAGAAAATATCATAGATACTAATTAGTATAAAGAATGCTTATCAATTGATGAGTCAGATAGAAAATCATTACTGTGATTTTTGAAGAAGTGAAAACTAATCCTCGGTAGAAGATTACCATCGGACCAATCGATTGACTTCTGCTCTTGCTCTTTTTTGTCAACGAATTACACAGATTACACGAATTAGAAAAGCTACCGCTTTTTGATAAAACAAAAATCATGGTAATGATTTGTAATTAGCGTAATTAGGTGACAACTGCTCTTTCTCTTTGTTTGTCAACGAATTACACAAATGTACTCATTAACATTCGTTAAGAACACTTTATCAATCGATTAATGCGATAAAAAATCCCTACCGTGATTTAAAGAGAAGCAAGACTAATTCTCGGTAGAGAATTCCATCGGACCAATCGATTGACTTCTGCTCTTGCTCTTTTTTGTCAACGAATTACGCAGATTACACGAATTAGAAAAGCTACCGCTTTTTTGATAAAACAAAAATCATGGTAATGATTTATAATTAGTGTAATTAGGTGACAACTATTCTTGCTCTTCTATATAACGATATAATAAAAACTTGAATAAAGATACTAAAAAGTGTATAATATTTAGTACTTAATAAAAGGAATTGTTATGCAACCAATATTATCAAAATATACAGCAAGTATTACAGAACTGAAAAAATCACCAACACAGCTTTTAAAAGATGCAGGAGATGATGCCGTGGCAATACTAAACCATAATGTTGCAAGTGCTTACCTTGTACCTAGTGTTTTGTATGAAAAGATGCTTGATATTATAGATGATTATTATTTAGTACAAACGCTAAAAGAACGAATAGATGAAAAATCAATTAGTGTAGATATTGATGACTTATAGTTTAGAGTTTAATCTAAAAGCATTAAAAGAGTGGAAGAAACTAAACAAGTCTATAAAAGAACAATTTAAAAAGAAGTTGCAAGAACGTCTAGAAAACCCTAAAGTGCCAAAAGATAAACTCAGTGGATTTGATAATGTGTATAAAATCAAGTTAAGATCAGTGGGATACAGACTTGCCTATATTGTTAAAGACAAAGAAGTTATTGTTTTAGTTCTTAGTATTGGAAAACGAGAAAACAGTGATATTTATAACAATATACATAATCGCATGTGATTTTGAAGAGAAGTGAAAACTAATCCTCGGTAGAGGATTACCATCGGACCACTCGATTGACTTTTGCTCTTGCTCTTGCTCTTTTTTGTCAACGAATTACACAGATTACACGAATTAGAAAAGCTACCGCTTTTTGATAAAACAAAAATCA
>Ga0256826_1000633_pt1 | contig 21447 bp, 26 predicted proteins | sample CV79metaG_FD_185975 | JGI IMG/M metagenome (GOLD analysis project Ga0256826, IMG submission 185975) | Hydrothermal vent microbial communities from East Pacific Rise, Pacific Ocean - CV79 | ecosystem: Environmental > Aquatic > Marine > Hydrothermal vents | place: Pacific Ocean: East Pacific Rise...
TTCATCAGAAAGAGTGTCTCGAATCGCTTTATCTTTATCTACATTATGCAATTCTCGATACTGTTTTGCTGTGTAACCTAAAACTTTTAGATTGATAAGGTTAGCTAAATTGATAAAAGTGAATTTTTGACCATTTACAGATTGCTTAGGTTGATAGATCTCTTGAACTGTTTTTCCCAACTCTTTGTAAAGAAATTTTGTATCAAGTCTATCCACTTTTAATTGGTCAGAATATATGATTAAGTTTTTAACAAGTTGATGCATTTCAACTTCAAATTTTGGAGAAAGCCAAGAAGCAAATTTCAAAAACAGTTCTTTATGAAAGAAAGTTCCACTTTGATATTTTCCTCTTTTAGTATAAAACCAACCTTTTTTTAAACCGGCAAAATTTTGCCGATTTAAAAAATAATCATCTAAAGCTTCGATATACTCTTTAGTATTCGCATTTCTTAAAAATTTACGAGCATCTTTTCCAAATACTTTAGCAATATCGGTAACCTTAAAATAAGCTTCTTCTGAACCAATAGGTAATTTTAAAAGTGATTGAACATCTATAATAATTTCTCCATTTATTGTTTCCATCTCTAATAATTTTGTTTTAAGATGAATAGTTTCTATTTTTTTAGATGTTTCTGTAAATTTTTCCATTCTGATAATCCATTTTTAAAATGATAATAACATCTTTTTAATAAAAAGTAAATATTCATAAATATCTTTTTAGATACAATATCATTTTAAATGATCCGAAATCATCTCATTTAAAATATAGTTTAAAAAGGAGACTCTTGAAAAAAGTAGCTTTAATTATTGGGAATGGAGATTATCTCCATTCTGGCAGATTGAAAAATCCTACAAACGACAGCCGAGATATGAAAAACAGTTTGAAAAAACTTGGTTTTGAAATTATTTACGGTGAAAATCTCACAAAAAAAGAGATGAATCGAAAACTGAAAGAGTTTGGACAGATTGCACAAGGTTCAGAAACCGCTCTTTTCTATTATGCGGGACACGGTTTGCAAAGTCAAGGTGAAAATTTTCTTTTGCCGATTGATGCTGAAATCGATTCTTTTGAGGATATTTCCGAAGAATCTATGAATTTTCAGAGAGTCGAATCTGAATTTGGAAATTTGGGAGCATCAAATATTTTTATTTTAGATGCTTGTCGAGATAATCCATTTGAGGACAAGATGAAAAAACAGGCAAGTTTGCAAGGTCGGAATATCGATTTTTCAAGAGGTTTGGCAAATCCAAATATGCACATTGGAAACTCAATTATCGCATATTCGACTTCGCCGAACGATATTGCTTTGGATAATCCCGATGGAGAAAATGGAGTTTATACAAAATATCTGAAAACTGCGATTTTGGAAACTGGGCTTTCGATCGAATCGGTTTTTAAGAGAGTTGCAAAAGCGGTAAAACTTGAAACTTCGCAAAGTCAAACTCCGTGGGTTCATAGCAATTCTGATGAAGATATTTATTTGAATGGAAAGGAGAAAGTTCAGGAGAGAATTGTTTATCGAGATAAGATTATTGAAGTTGAGAATGTTCCAAAGATTGAAGGAAAAACTAATGGGAACAAGATTATTTTTACAATTCTAACACTTCTTTTAATTATTGGTTCTATTTTTGGTTATCAGGAATATAATAAATATCAAGAGGCTAAGAGAATTGAAAATGATCGATTGGCTCAAATCAAACAAACTATTTTAGCTGTCAGAAAATGGAGCGATGAATTTGATTTAAATTTGCCAAAAACAGAACAAGAGATTTTTGCACTTGAAAAAATTGATTGCTGGAACCAAGGCATAACCTATATTCCAAAAGAGATAGGAAATCTTACTAATTTAACATCACTTTATTTATATAGAAATAAATTAACAGAACTTCCAAATTCAATAGGAAAACTTACTAATTTAACAGTACTTTATTTATGGGATAATCAATTAACAGAACTTCCAAATTCAATAGGAAACCTTTTTAATTTAACATCACTTTCTTTAAGGAAGAATAAATTAACAGAACTTCCAAATTCAATAGAAAATCTTTCTAATTTAGCATCACTTTCTTTAGAGTTTAATAAATTAACAGAACTTCCAGATTCAATAGGAAAACTTTCTAATTTAACATCACTTTCTTTAGAGTTTAATAAATTAACAGAACTTCCAGATTCAATAGGAAAGCTTACTAATTTAACAGAACTTTATTTAGAGGATAATAAATTAACAGAACTTCCAAATTCAATAGGAAAACTTACTAATTTAACAGTACTTTCTTTAAAGTATAATAAATTAACAGAGCTTCCAAATTGGATAGGCAATCTTACTAATTTAATAGAACTTTATTTAGAGGATAATAAATTAACAGAACTTCCAAATTCAATTAACAATCTAGATAATTTGGAATTATCTTATAATTATGGTTATAGATCTCGAAAGTCCTCTGAAACACCTTTACAGTTTTTGAATCGTGTTTTGAATTTGAAATAGATTTCTGCAAAGGTTTTCGTGTCAAGTACGAGAATGACTTTTTTTGTGACATTCGAGCTAACCTCTTTTGTTATCTTCGAGCTTGACCCGAATATCACATAATTTTAGAAAAATAGAACCAGTTTTCAGCTTAACAAATTTACTAAAATTTATATATATTTTTCAACTTCAACACCTACACTATTTAAAAAATCGATTCCCTCTTTATCTCGATACTCATTTTCATAAACAACTCGAATAATTCCAGATTGAGCAATAATTTTAGAACACTGTTTGCAGGGAGAATGAGTTATATATAAAGTGCAATTTTTAGTTGGAATTCCATTTTTAGCTGAAAATGTGATAACATTTTGTTCAGCATGAAGAACAAAATCTGAAGTTTGCATAATTTTTTCAACATATTTAACATCACAATTTTGACATTTAGAAAACTCATTTTCAGATTCAAAACCACACATTTTACATTTAAAAGTAATGTTTTCACAGCTATTTTTAGTTTTGCTAATTGTTCCGTTATAACCTGTTATTAAGATTCTGCCATCTTTTGATAAAACTGCTCCAACTTTTAATCTTTTACAATACGATTGTTGAGACCAAATTTTTGCAGTTTCCATCATCGGTTTATCATATTTTCTCAAAGAATATCCTATTTCTGAACAGTTTTTAAAGCATCTTCAAAAATATCAAAAAGCATACTTTTCATTCCCATATCTTTTTTATTAGAAAATCTATCTCTCTCTTTTAAAAAAGTTGATAAAGTTCCTACAAAATCTTCAATATCTTTAAAAGTTCCATTTTTACTAATTTCTGAAAGTCTTTTATGTAAAATATTTTCAACATCTCGAAACATTGACTCTTTTCTAATAAGTTCAATATCCTCTAAATCATCTACAATATCAAAAGCCTGTTGAGAATTTAGAAGATAAGCAACTTTAATAACTCCTTTTCTACTCCAAAGAGTAATTTGATCACTCTTTTTTGTCTCAATATTTACCACTTTTTCAGAAATAAAATGTTTATCTTTATCAAGTTTATTCTGAATCTCTATCAATTTTTCAACTTGAACCTGAAAAAGCTTAATCAAACTTTTTTCATCTATCAACCATTTGTAGGAATCACTTTGATGAAAATAGATAATTTGATTTTTATAGAAAATTGGAGTTATATCTCTAACCATGAATCTCTTTATATTTTGAAGCTACTGATTTTGTTAATTCACGAATTTTTAAAATATAGTTAGCTCGTTCTGTAACCGATATTGCTTTTCTAGCATCAAGAATATTAAAAGTGTGAGAAGCCTCCATACAATAATCGTAAGCGACCAACGGAAGTTCATTTTTTAAAGCATTTCTTGCCTCATTACTTTTATTTTCAAACTGTTTAAAAAGCATATCTGTATCAGCAACCTCAAAATTATATTTACTAAATTCAACTTCTGAACGATAATGAATATCTTTGTAAGTTACAACCTCATCACCATTTCGATTCCAAACAATGTCAAAAACTGATTCAACTCCTTGAAGATACATCGCCAATCTTTCTGTTCCGTAAGTTATCTCAACTGAAACTGGATCGCAACTAAATCCTCCAACTTGTTGAAAATATGTGAATTGAGTTACTTCCATACCATTTAGCCAAACTTCCCAACCTAGTCCCCAAGCTCCTAAAGTTGGACTCTCCCAATTATCCTCAACAAATCTAATATCATTATTTTTAATATCTAAACCTAAGTATTCTAAACTTTTTAAATAAAGATCTTGAATGTTTTCAGGAGACGGTTTGATTAAAACTTGAAATTGATAATATGAACCTAATCGATTTGGGTTTTCTCCATATCTTCCATCTGTTGGTCTTCGAGATGGTGCAACATAAGCCGTTGCCCACGGTTTTGAATCTAAACTTCTTAAAAATGTAGCAGGGTGAAAAGTCCCAGCACCAGCACTTATATCATAAGGTTGAATAATTGAGCAACCCTCTTTTTGCCAAAACTCTTGAAGTTTTAAAAGCATTTCACTAAATGTAAGTCCATTTTTCATATTTTGAATAATCCTGTTATTTTGTTTTTAAGTATCTTAAATAGGTAAAACTAATTTATTTTGAGATGATTTCTAATAAGATCCCCTAAGGGAAAAGAGGCTAAAAGCTTAGTTTATAAACCCTCTTTTTTCATTGCTTCAGCTTGATAAAAAGCATCGGCAGGTTCGATAAGTTGCTCAAGAGTTCCACTTTGCATGATTTCATCAAGTTTATAAAGAGTTAAACCAATTCGATGATCTGTGATTCTGTTTTGAGGATAGTTGTAAGTTCGAATTCGACCACTTCTATCTCCAGAACCAACTTGAGCAGAACGACTCACTTTTTCAGAGGCATTTTTCTCTTTCATCTCTAAATCATAAAGACGAGCTTTAAGCACTTTCATCGCTTTATCTTTATTTTTATGTTGAGATTTTTCATCTTGGTTAGTAACTACTAAACCTGTTGGAATATGAGTTATTCTTACGGCACTATCTGTTGTATTAACGGATTGACCGCCATTTCCAGAAGCCCTCATAACATCAATTTTCAAATCTGATGAATTTATCTCAATTTCAACATCATCAACTTCAGGCATAATCGCAACGGTTATAGCCGAAGTATGAACTCTGCCTTGAGATTCAGTTGCAGGAACTCTTTGAACTCTATGAGTTCCTCCCTCATATTTAAGACGACTATAAACTTTATCACCTTTAACCAATATAACTGCTTCTTTGTATCCACCAAAATCACTATCACTAAGATTCATAATTTCAGTTTTCCAACCTTTCAGATCAGCATATCGGATATAAGTTTGAAGAAGATTCCCTACAAAAATTGCAGCTTCATCTCCACCAGCTCCAGCTCTCATCTCAATAAAAACATTTCTGTCATCATTAGGATCTGTTGGAACAAGAAGTTTCTTTATTCGATCTTCAAGTTCAGGTTTTTGAACATCAAGCTCTTTAAGTTCCTCTTTTGCTAACTCTCCAAGTTCTGAATCACTAAGAAGATTTTTGTTCTCCTCAATATCTTCAACAACTTGAATATACTCTTTTGCAGTTTCAACCAATGGAAGTAGGTCGGACTGCTCTTTAGAGAGTTGAGTCATTTTTTTAATATCGTTAAGAATATCAGGAGATATAAGAAGTTCATTGATCTCCACATAACGATTAATAAATGGTTGTAATCTCTCTTTTAACATTTAATCTCGAAATTAAGCAGATAGCTTATTTACTAATTTTGTTAATCTACCAACTTTTCTACCTGCAGTAGCTTTTTTAAAGAAGCCTTTACTTACATAAGAGTGGAAAGCTTTATTAACAACTTTTAGTTTTTCTACTGCTAAATCTTTATCACCACTTTCAACAGCTTCTTTAACCGCTTTAGTCATATTTTTAACTCTAGTTCTGTAAAATTTATTTCTCTCTGTTCTTTTTGCTGTTTGACGAATTCGTTTCTCTGCTGATTTATGGTTTGCCATATTTCTATCCTATTTTTATAAAAATTAATTTTGTATTTTATTCCAATTTCGATTAAAAAAGATTTAAGCTTTATCGGTAATAATTTGGAAACTGATTTTTATATCAAAATAGAGGAATAATTTTTGTTAGTAAAGAAAAAAGCGATGGGAGAGTATCAAACAAACTGTTATATTCTCAACTTTGATAAGTTTGAGATTATTATCGATTCAGGTGTAGATTCTCTTGATTGGATAGATCAAAATGTAAGCAATCCTATTGCAATTCTTTTAACTCATGGACATTTCGACCATATATGGGACATTTATCGAGTTGCTAAGAAATATAAAATTCCTATTTATATAAATAGAAACGATGAGGTTCTTCTAAAGAATGATATTTTTGGAAGAGGAATTGAAAAATATCAAAAGGAATTTATAACTCTTTTAGATAATAATTCACAAATTAAATTAAATGGTATTAAAATATTTTTTCACCATTTTGCAGGTCATTCAGAGGGAAGTTCGGTTATTGAAATTGAAAATAGCTATTTTTGTGGAGATCTAATTTTTAAAGGTTCAATCGGTCGTTTCGATTTTCCATATTCAGACTCTTTTAAAATGAGAAATAGCTTAATTAGAGCTTTAGATCTAAATGGTGATTTTCCTTTATATTCAGGACATGGCGAAGATACAACTATTAATAATGAGAGAGAAAATTTAAAAATGTGGATAAACAGATGGAAAATTTAATTAAAGTTTTAGGGGCAAGTGGAAGTAAAACAAAAACAACTGGAACAATATCTTTTCAAGTTGATAAACATATAATTATCGATGCTGGGAATATTTTTGAAAAATATGAGTTTGATACAAATGAGATTGAACATGTGTTTATTTCTCATTCTCATTTTGATCATATCTTAGAACTTCCATTTTTAATTGAAAATGGTTTTACAACAAGAACTAGACAGCTTCATATTCACGGTTTAAAAGAGACTGTTGAACATATTAAAAATTTTATGTTTAATAATTATATTTGGCCTGATTTTTCTCGGATTCCACTTTTAACGGGAGGTGGTCCATCAATCGTTTTTAAAGAGTTTGAATATTATGAAACAATAGATATTGACGGAGTCAAATTAACTCCATTTCCCGCAACTCATATTGTTCCAACTGCTGGGTTTATTATTGAAAAAGATGAAAAAGCTTTAATTCTTAGTAGCGACACATATTTGACAGACGATCTTTGGGATATTATAAATAAAACCCCTAAAATCAAAGATGTATTAGTCGAGGTCTCTTTTGAATCTGCTTTAGGTAGTTTAGCTGAAATGAGCCAACATTTAACTCCTGAGCTTTTAGATAAGGAGCTTGATAAACTAAATAGAGATGATGTGAATATCTATATTTATCATATCAAAGAATCAAGTTATCAAAAAGTTAAGAAAGAGTTGAGAGAGTATCCAAATCTAATTAAATACAATGTTCAAATTGTAAATGATGAAATCATTTAAAAATATATGTTATCTTTAATTCTTCTAAGTGCTGGTGAATCTAGTCGCTTTCAACTTCCAATTAAAAAACAGTGGTTGAGAGTTGGTAAAAATCCTCTTTGGTTAGATGTTCTAAATAGGTTTGAAAGTTTAAATATTTTCTCAAAAATTATCTTAACTGCTCATAAAGATGAGGTTTCTCTTTTTAAAAATTTTACAGATATTGAAATTATAGTCGGCGGAGAAACTCGCCAAAAATCGATCAAAAATGCTATCTCAAAAATTGAAACTGACTATGTAATGATTTCTGATATTGCAAGGTGTTTAATTCCTGAAGACATGTTGGACAGATTAATTTCTAATATACACTTTGGAGATGTAATTGTTCCGTATTTACCAGTTTCTGATACAGTTGTTTTTGGTCAAGATAGTATAAATAGAGATATGGTAAAACTTATTCAAACTCCTCAAATATCAAAAACAAAGATTTTAAAAAAATTGTTACAAAATGATAAAGAATTTACAGATGAAAGTTCTCTGTTTGTTGCAAATGGCTTTCAGAGATTTTTTGTTTTAGGTGATAAAAAAGCTGATAAATTAACTTATATTCAAGATGTAACATCATCTAGTTGTTTTAAAAAACCAGTTGATGAAAAAATTGTTATTGGAAATGGTTTTGATGTTCATCAATTTGAAATTGATGGTTCGCCTTTGAAATTAGGTGGAATTGAGATTAAAACTCCATTAACTTTTAAAGCACATTCTGATGGAGATGTTTTAATTCATTCTTTAATTGATTCAATTTTAGGAGCTTCTGGAATAGGCGATATTGGAGATATGTTTCCAGATAATGATGAAAAATATAAAGGTGCAGATTCAAGCGAACTTTTAAAATATGTAAAAAACCTAATCACAAAAATCGGCTTACAAATTGAACATATTGATATTACCGTTATGGCTGAAATTCCTAGATTAAAAAATTATAAAATGGAAATTCGTAAAAAATTGTCTGAAATTTTAGATATTCAAAAAAGTTCTGTAAATATAAAAGCTACAACAACTGAAAAACTTGGTTTTATTGGAAGAAAAGAAGGAGTCGCTGTTTTGACAACTGCTACTTTAAAATATGTTAATTGGAAAGAGTTTTTAAATGGAGTCTAAAAGTTGTTTAATAATTGAGACGGAGCAATATCTTTCTGAAAGCATCTCCTCAAGATTAGAAAATTTAGGTTTTACTGTTAAGATAATATCATCAACAGAAGATTCCATGTTGTTTAAAGAGAAATATTCTCTTCTAATTCTGTCACTTAATCTACAAAATGATAATAATTTTTTTAAGATAATTAAAAAGTTCAAAAATTCAACTGTAATTTTAATGAGTTCGCATATTGATAATAGCTGTATTTTAAAAGCGATAAATTATGGAGCAGATGATTTCATATTAAAACCATTTCCGATGGAAGCTTTAATTCAGAAAATAGAGAATTTTCAAAAAATGAAAGAGTTAGAAATTAGAGTTGCTAAAATTTCCAAATTTGTATCGACTGTTTTAAGTGGTGAAAATGAGAACAGTTTTATATTTGAGAAAGATCTTCCAATTATAGTGAAATCTAAATTTGAGAAAGAGATAGATTTTTATGTTTTTTCTTATAGCGAAAATTTAAATCTGGGTGTTGAGATAATATCATTTAAAGAACTTTTAAAAAATATTGAGAGTAATAAAGATGTAATATATTATCTCCGTAATTTTTCTAAACTTTCAAATAGAGATAAATTTAAAGTTTTAGAGCTTTCACAAAGATTAAATATTATTATTGGAGTTACTGGAAATAGAGATATTACTATTTTTGATTTTACAAGTTTTAACATTGTAACTCTTGATTCAAATAAAAGGCAAATCGAGGATATTTTAACTGTAACAGATTATATAAAACAGGTAATCATTGAAAATCAAGATAAGATGCCTGATACAGAACTTGCAAAATGTTTAGGAGTTTCTCGTAAAAGTTTATGGGAGAAGAGAAAAAAGTTTAATATTCTAAAAATTCGTAAAAATGCTGAATAGACTAATCTTTGAAGCTGTTTTTAACAACCATTCTCATATTTTCAAAAATTAGATTTGGCTTTAAAATCACTGTAAAATCTAATAGATTAGCAAACTCTTGAGAATCTCCACCAGTTAAAATTACTTTTAAAGAGTAACTCTCTTTAAGCGATTTAACTAGATTTATAATAGGGGCAAAAAAACCAAAATATAGAGCATTTTCTGAACTGTTTGGAATAGATTTAAAATTTCCTAAACCATCATTTTGAAAATTTAGATGAGGTGTTTTCTCTTTAAAAGTTTTGATGGTTGCCTCTTTTCCTAACAAAATATATCCTCCAAGATGATCTCCATTTTTAATTATATCTATTGTAATTGCACTTCCTAAATCTACAACTATCTCATTTTGAGATCTATATATTACAACTTTTCTATCGATACCTAAAGTTCGATAATCCGTATTAACTCTAATTTTTGTTGAAATATCTATCCAATTTGAGAGATTTTTTAATTTAGGTTGAATAGTTTGATTGACATTTATATAATATATTTTTTCCCTCCATTTTTCAGGAGAGAAATTTTTAAGCGGAACTATTTCTACTTTTCCATCTTTCCAAATTTTGGCATTTGTATGTCCAATATCAGATAGACAAAGGGAGTCTAAATATTTTTTCATCGCATATAAATTTGTCATTTGTAAAAAAGCAGTTTTCATCATCAAGTTCAGATTGAATAACTCGATAATTTTTTAAATTCTCATTTAACTCAATAATATATCCTTGAGATTCAATTAGATATAATTTATCTTTAACTTGTCCAAATGATATAAAGTAGGCAAATGGAAACTTAATAGATCTTTTCATAATTAAGTCATAACTATACTCTCTAATTTCACCCTTTTTTGTAATAGCAAAAAAACTATCTTTTCTAAAAATAGCTCCTCTTAAATCTATCTCAAGTTGAGTATTATAATTATCTTTTATCAACATCAATTTTTTATGAGTTAATAAAATTAGAGAGTTCTTTGAGAGTTTGTAATCAATTACATTGCTATAATTTTCACTATTATCTATCGATAAAACTTTAACAATTTTTTTATCTTTTTGAGAATATATTGCTATTTTGCCATCAAAAGTAAAATATAAAATTGAGTTTTTATCAAAAAAAGGTTTTGGTAACCGTCTATCAATTGAAGCTATAAAATTAAATTTCTCTTTAAAAATGGTTCTATTTTGCTCAATATCAAAAAGAGCAATGGAATTATCTCTTGTAACATAAGCAATAAGGTTTTTATTTTGAGAATATATAACCTCATCTTTTAAAATAGTTTTAATTTCCAAAGGTTCTGAAACTAATTTACCATCTCTATTAATTATTGAACCATCGGATAATTTAACAACATCATGTTCGACTCTATCAATTTTAGTCTCTGTAAAGATAAAAGGAATTTTTTTCTCTTTTTCAAAACTGATACCTTTTGGAGTGTAATTAGACTTTCCACTACAAGCTGTAAAAAGAGTTAAAATCAGAATTGAAAAAGATAAATTACTTAGCAACAAAACCGTTTTGATTTAAATCATCTCTGATAAACTGATTTGTAGAAGCATCATAATATTCTGAAACAGCTCCAAAGTGGTTAAGATATTTTGACATCTCTTTTAAAACAGATCCATCTTCAATAAAGTTTAATCTATTTTGAGCTTTCTCAATTTCACCATCTTCAATTAATGAATATGCTTCAGAAATAATCGCTAAGTCTCTAAAAATAGCTCTATCTTTATAGCTATATTCATTTAATTTAGCCATATCTCTATTTAAAGAGATGAGTTGATATTCAGCTAAATCTGAAACAACCTGATCATTATCATGTGTAAAATTCTCTAATTTATCTTTATCACCACTTTTTACAGCTTTTGAAAATTGAATTAAAGAGTAAAGTTTAGGATTTAACTCCTCAATAACTTTTAAATTCTCATCTTGTGCAACACCTTTTGAATAGTTGTAATAAGCTTTGTTAGCTACATCATTTCTATAATCTTTAATAAAATTATCCGCTAAATAAGATGTTCCTCCAACTACTAATACAACTGCGGAAAATATCAACTTTTTGCTATGTTTCCGATAAAAACCTTCTAAAAAAAATAGTTTCTCAGTGAAGTTAGTTTTTTCAATTTTATGACCATTTTTGTCTAATATCTCAATATTATCTGCCATTTTATCTCCTTAAAAATATAGTGTTAAAATAATAACATCAAATTAAAAAATTTGTAAATTTCAACTCAATATTATATAGAGAGTATCTAATAGATTTGAACTTTTCAGATTCATCTTTTTCGATAAGTTTGAAAATTTCCTCTAAAACTCTTGCAGATTCTTGAGATCTTTTAATATTTGCTGTGAAAATATCAAAAATTGAATCTCTACTATTTTCAGATTTAAGAGTTTTCTTTAAAATATCATTTTGAATATCTCGTAATTTAAGAAATTTTGAATAGTTTTTAAGAGTTGCTAAATGCCGAACTGTTTTCAAATCTTTTGCAATTTCAAAATTGTTAAAAACAAAACGGTTTAGATCTTCACAAACTCGTACCCCCTCTTTCAAGCGGTTAATATTAACATCAACCACCCGATAGAGAGATATTAGATTATCACTGTTTTCAGCAGTTTCCATCTAAAGATTAATCATCGCTACTGATAATTCCCATAATTTGTAAAAGAGCTACAAAAAGATTAAAGAAATCTAAATAAAGAGCGACAGCTCCATCAATTGGAGTTTCATAATTTCCTTGAATAATATTTTGAGTATCATAAATTATAAAGAAACTAAAAAGCATTACAACTGCACCTTGAATCAAAATGTTAAGAAGCGAACTTCCTAAAAATATATTAATAACTGAAAAAACAACCACAACAATTAAAGCTATAAAAAGAGGTTTTCCCATCGAAGTGAAGTCAGATTTTGTTTTAATTGCAAACATACTAAACAGTCCAAAAATTACAGTTGTCATAGCAAAAGCGTTCGCGATAATTCCTGAACCACCGTCCATTCCAATAAATCTAGCAAGAATTGGACCAAGAGTTAAACCACTCACAAAAGCAAACCCAAAAAGTACCATTAAATTTAGAGGAGCTTTATGTTTTACAAAACTGATTCCGATTAAAAGAGCTATTTCAAGAATGAAGAAAAACCAAAACATAGATTGAATTGTTCCCGCCATACTTACACCAACATAAGCCCCAGCAGTTCCTGCTAACATTGTTGCAGCAAAAAGTTTGTATGTATCTTTAATAAAAGTCACTAAATCTGCATCTGAACGGTGGGCAACAGAAGTTTCTGCTTGACCAAACATCGGTTGAGGATTTCTCGCTCTATCATTACTATTATTGTTAAAAAAGCTATTATTCAATATAGACCCTTTCCTTAATTTACGATATTTTATCAAAATTACTAAAATCTTAACACCAACTAAACAGGTGATTAAAAAAGATAGTTCTATTTTATCTGTTTAAAAAGTTTAGGAATAATATTGAAGATAAAGTTGAAAAAGAGTTTTAAAAATTTAGCAAGATAGTTTGTAAATTTATAACCAATTAATGCCCCAAGAGGAATACCGATAAGTATTATCTCAAAGGACTTTGAAAATTTTCCTATTAAAAACCCTACAAAAGCCCCAAAAATTATAAATATAACTGTTTTGATTTTTTGTGTAGAGTTCATTTAATAGTTTCTACTTTCTAGCAGTGACCAGTTCCACAGCTTCCACCACCATGAGAGTGTCCGCCACCTGTTCCACATGAACCACCAGCAAATGGATCTTCTTCAACAGCTCCACCAGTTCCACAACCACAAGAACCACCAGTAGAAGCACAAGTTCCACCACCTTGTTGTTGATTTTCATAAGGGTTTCCAGTTATAACTTCTTCGTCAGTTGCATTTCTAACCATTGTTGCATGAACTGAAAACATTAAATCTTTTCCAGCTAAAGGGTGATTAAAGTCGATAGTTACATTTGTTTCATCAAAGCTTTTCACAGCAACTGCAACAGTTCCGCCCTTTTCATCTTGACCATAAAGAGTCATGCCAATCTCTAAATCTAAACCAGCAAACTGTTCTTTTGGAAGAGTTTGAGTAGCATTTTCATCATATTCGCCATAAGCATCAACAGCTTTAACTAGAACATCTTTGCTTTCTCCCATACTCATATCTGCAAGTGCATTTTCTAAACCGATAATAACTTGTTTTCTACCCATCATAAAAGTTAGAGGAGTTCCGTTCATATTGCTATCTACAACTTCATTTGTAGCTACATCTTTTACTTCATAAAGAATTGATACGATTTGATCTATACTGATTGCCATTTTTTTCCTTAAATTATTTTAATTTTTCTAAAAGCTTGTTCGCTTTTTTACCCTCTGCTGAATCTCCATATTGAGCAATTAAAACAGAGTAGAAACTCTTTGCTTGTTCAACATCTCCAGTTTTTTCAAGAGAAATTCCAGAATGAAGAAGAAGAGTAGGCATAAATTTAGATTTATCATAAATCGCTACACTCTCTTTATAATGTCGAATAGCCTGTTTATATTTGCTAAGAAAGTATAAACTTTCTCCAATATAGAAATTATCTGTCGCTGGACGATAATGTTTCGTGATAAGATAGCTAAAAAACTTTATAGCCTCTTGGTATTTGCCAAGTTGAATATTTTTCTTACCTTTTTCAAAGATTTCAGAATTTGAATGTTTTGAAAAATTGAAATAGTTGCTATCCTCTTTTGATAGTTTTTCAAACTCACCTATCACTGTCTCTTTAAATTGGTTAAACTCTTTAACTACAAAATCCAACTGTTTTTGAGTTACATATTGTTTGTTAATTTTATTAAGAATTTTACCCATTTTTTTAATTTTTGTTTGAACTTGATCAAAATCTTTATCTATTCCATGTTCAATTTCAATAAGTCTTTGATTCTGCTTTTCAAGAGCAATATTGACTTGAGAAAAGCTATCTTTAATCTTTTCATTAAGGCTTTTCTTTGTTTCAATATCATTTCTTTGAACTTGAGATTGAGTTTTATCAATATTCTCTTTGATTTTCTTATAGCTTATTTCAGTAACAAGATGATTCTGTTTCAGATCATCTATAAGATTTGAAATCTTCATCTTATGTTCATTACTCTGTCTGCCAATTCCTCTAACTAAATCTTGCAAAATAGAGATACTATTTTCAATTGAATCAATTTTTCTCTCATACTTTAGAGTAGTTTTAGATAATCCATCAATATTTTCACGATTTTCTAAAATTTTCTTTTCACTTTGAGTTAATCCATAAGGTTCATTGTCATCTAAATTTCCAGCTCCAAAAACTGAAATTTCATCTCCAATTAAAAAAGATGCACTAAATATAATTGCGATACCTAATCTAAACAAATTATTTCTCCAATTTAAAATCTACTCTTCTATTTTTTGCCCAGCAATCATCTTTCTGCTCAAGGCAGATAGGATTACTCTCTCCAAAAGTAACTATTTTAATTCTACTTTCAGTGATTCCCTCTGATATAAATGTCTCTCTAATCACTTGAGCTCGTTTTAAACCTAAAGCATAATTATATTCATCTGTTCCCCACTCGTCACAATTTCCCTCAATAATTATATTATTTCCTAAAACTTGTTGAGCATTCATGAGTTGAATATTTTTACTTACAACTAAAAGCATTTTCTCTTTTATAGAGTATCTATCATAATCAAAATATATAGACTCAAATTGTGTATTGATATAATCTATATCCTCATCAATTAAAGTTGGAGCAATCTCTTTTGCATTTGAAGAGTTTTCCACAGCTGAACTAACGGTCCCATTCTCATCAATTGATGAAATTTCAGCTTGACCAATTGACAAATTATTTTCAAAAGTGTCTGTTGAGATATTGTTTTCAGTGATAGCTACCTCATCACTATTTAAATTCTTATTATCTCTATCCTCTTGACTTAAAGTTGGAGTTGGGGCATTTGGTTCTTCTCCACAACCTGAAAATAGCAATAACCCTGATAATATAATTAATATTCTAAAATTCATAATAACTCCCTTTACCAATCTATTGATTGTATTTTACCAACATTCAATGGAAAAAGAAAACTTTTATTATAATTTAGTCTTATTATTCCTAATGAACTTTGCTTTTTAAAATGTTTAATAAAAAGTACTGATTCACCATCTGATGAAAATTTTGGAAACTGATTTACACCTGTTGCCGTTAATCTTCGAACATAGTTTGTATCTGTTGAGATGAGGTGTAAATTAAAAGTGTTAGTTGAAAAAGCATTGTCTGTTTCTCTCGAACTGTAAATTATATAATTTTCATATGAGCTACATGAATTATTATTTTTTCCATAATAAACAAGTTGTTCAATATTATTATGTTCTCCTCGAATCTCTTTTGCAAAAATATTTGGAAAACCTAATCTATCTGAAACAAAAGTTATTCTTTTATCATTTTCAATAAAATGGGCTGAAACATCTATTCCGCTATATTTCGTCAAAACTTTTTTACTTTTTGTTTCCGTATTATAGAGATATATATCTGGTTGCCCTTTTGGAGCCATAGTTAAAAGAATCTCTTTTCCATCTTTTGAAACATCTGAACAAGCTAACATTCCCTCAGTTTGTAAAATTTTATCTAGCGAACCAGTTAAGATGTTCATCTTATAAAGAGTTGGCATACTTTTTTCATATCTAGTAAAATAGAACTCTTGTTGAGTATCATCTGCCCATTTCGGAAAAAGGTTTAAACCACTTCCAACTAATGTTTTAACATAAGTTAAAGTATAGTCAGCTATCACAATTTCACTATGTTTTGGCTTTGTATATTTTGAAAAAATAATATATTTAGTTAGCCAATCAATTTCAGCCATTCCAAAATGATTATTAATATCATTTATAACCTGATGAGCTAAAAATGGATAAAGTTCTTTATCTTTAATTTTGTATGTTTTACTAAATTTCACACTTTTTAAAACAACATTTATAACTTTTACTTCACATGAGAAATGACTTTTTTTATCTTTATAGATTCGAAATTTTATAACATAATCCATATTTCGATTCGTAAATTCTGCTTTATCACTTTGATAACTTGTCTCTTGATTGCTATCTAAAACATCAAAATGGGTTAAAATTGTTAAATCATTTATTAGTAATCTATAAAATTTTGATGAGATCTCATCTGCCCCATTTTTTGTTCCATTTTCAACAGCGATAGATATTTTTTTATTTACACTTTTTGTTATTTCAATCGTAGCATCTGCAAACAGATACGCCGTAAATATAGTGACAAATAGAATTATCTTTCTCATTTTATATCCCCTTTTCTTAGTAATCCACTGCCATCAATTTCTTTACTTCTATTTTCAGCATATACTCTTTTTCCATCGATGAGGTCATACTTCCAAATTGGTGCATTTGCTTTAAAATCTTCAACAAACTCATCAATTAATTCTAAAGCGACTCTTCTTTTTGGAGAAAAAACTGCTGAAATATATGAACTTTCGTGCAATAAAACATCACCTTTTGAATGAGCTATTTTAACTTTTGCCCCTCTCATTTTCGCAATATTTTCCCATTTTTCAAACCACTTTTTTAAGATTGGTTCATAAATATCGAAACTTAATCCATCTATTCCATCTTCACTTCTTACTGTTCCGACAAAAGGGATAAAAGCACCAAAATTGCTATCTTTTGTTTCATCATACCATTTTGTTAATATGTTGGGAACATTTAATGAACCGTTATATAATTCCAAAAATCAACCTCCGCAAACAGGTGGAAGTAAAGATATTTTATCTCCATCTTTTAATTTCAAACCTCTATCAAAAACAATTTCATCATTTACAGCAATAGCAGATTTTTCAAGCCAATCACTCAACTCTGTATCTTCTTGAAGTTTTAAACTAACTTCATTAAGAGTTGATACATCTAAACTTATACTCTCTCTATTAATTGGTCCAAGAAATTCTATATACACCATATTGCAATCCTAAGAACTTTTTAGCGATATAATAACAAAAAAATTTAGGAGTTTTATGATGAAGATATTTAAAATATATTCACTATTTCTACTTATCACCATCTCTTTAATAGCAGATGTTGAGAATCGTTATCCAAATATGGCTCTGATTAATTCAGAAATTAAGATAATCGATATTAGAACAGAGGGTGAATGGTATCAAACTGGGCTTTTAAAAGACTCATATCCAATCACTTTTTTTGATAAAAGAGGGGCTTACAATATAAGTGACTTTCTATCAAAACTAAATCGAGTTGTTAAAAAAGGTGAAAAATTTGCTCTAATTTGTCGAAGCGGTAGTCGTTCAAATACTGTTTCAAAATTTCTTGGACGAAACGGTTATGATGTTATTAACTTAACTGGTGGAATACTACATGCTACTAAACGGCTTGGCATTAGAACAGAACGATATAACAGTTCAAAAAGGTATTATTAAATTATGAGTTTTAATCAATATCCAACTAAAGATTATTTAGATTCACAAAAAGATCTTCCTATAATTGATATTCGAACTAAAGAGGAGTGGTATCAAACTGGTATTTTAAAAGGTTCATATACATTGACTTTTTTTGATGAGATGGGACAATATAATCTTGAAGAATTTTTAGAAGATCTTCATAAAATTATTGGGGATAAATCAAATAAATTTCTTCTTATCTGCAGAACTGGAAGTCGAACTGGACAGATTTCTCAATATCTAGTTCAACAAGGTTATCAAGCTGTTAATTTAGCAGGTGGAATATTTCATGTTATGAGAGAAGAGAGTTTTGAGATAACTCCTTTTAAAGAGTAGGTTTTGAAATTTGTAAATAGTATTAGAGATTTAATTGGGAATACACCTCTAATAAAATTAGGTTCTAAAGAATCTACAATAATATTAGCAAAATGTGAGTTTCTAAATCCTCTAAGCTCAATTAAAGATAGAGTGGCTTTAAATATTTTAGAGAAAGCTATTAACAATGGAAATATAGATAGAGAAACTTTAATTATTGAAGCTACAAGTGGAAATACTGGAATTGCACTATCTGCAATTGGAGCTTCTTTAAATCTAAAAATAGCTATTGTTATGCCTGAATCGATGAGTTTGGAAAGAAGATCTTTAATGACTCATTTTGGAGCAAAACTAATTTTAACTCCTGCTGAAAAAGGAATGAATGGAGCAATTCAAAAAGCTCAAGAGATAGCTAAAAACAATAGCAACTCTTTTCTAACTTCACAATTTTCAAATTCTGATAATCCAAATATCCATTTTAAAGAAACTGCTGAAGAGATTTGGAAAGATACAGATGGAAAAATAGATGTGTTTATAGCTGGAATTGGAACAGGTGGAACTCTTTCAGGAGTAGGCAAATTTCTAAAAGAGAAAAATAGTGATATTAAAATAATCGCTATTGAACCTGAAAGTTCTGCAATTCTTTCGGGTAACTCCCCATCTCCTCATCAAATTCAGGGAATTGGTGCAGGATTTATTCCTGATAACTTAAACATCTCAATATTTGATGAGGTTGTCAAAGTTTCTGATAAAAATGCTTTAGAAACAGCTAGAAATTTAGCAAAAACAGACGGACTTCTTGTCGGAATATCTTCTGGAGCAAATGTGTTTGTTGCCAATCTAGTAGCAAATCGTCCTCAAAATAAAGATAAAGTGATTGTTACAGTTCTAAATGATACTGGTGAAAGATATATTAGCACTAATCTTTTTGAAAAATAGAGGGTTAAATAGATGTTTGAAACTGGATTTTTAGGAACAAAAGCCCCATTTTTTATGGATTTTATTACAGTTTATTTTGCAGTTCTACCAATTTTGGTGGGACTCTCAATTTTTGCAGTTATAAAAAAACAGTATGAGCTTCACTATAAAATGCAACTTACAACATTTATAATTACTCTTTTTGTTGTAACAGTTTTTGAAGTTGGAGTTAGAGTCTTTGGTGGATTTACTAAATTTATGGAAACAGCAAATGTAAATCAAACTTTTATGGTTACTCTTTTGACAATTCATATATTTATTGCTGTTTCAACCGTAATTTTATGGTCTTCTCTAATTTACGGAGCTGTAAAACAGGTAAAAATTGAAAATAAAACAATGCAAAAATCACATAAAAAGTTTGGCAAAATACTATTTTTTGCTATCTCAATAACTTCATTTTTAGGAGTTCTAATCTACTATCTACTTTTCATATATTAGATCTAATCTTGATATTAAGCATAAAATTATGTTTTTTGTCAGTAGATTAAAAATAGTTCAGGAGAGAGAATTTAGACTAACTAAATACAGATTATCTGGTCAGTCCTAAAAAATCTCTCCTAAATTACAAATTGCAGAAACCTATTTTTTAGGTTCCTCTTTTACATCTTCAACATCAATGATATCTTCATCATCTTTTTTAGCTTGTGGTTGTTCCCCACTACTCTGTTTTGCATTCATAACTTCTTGAATTTTTTGACTAGCTTGAGCAAGTTCTTGAGATTTTGAATCGATGAAAGCTTTTTCTGAACTTTCATTTTTAATTGCAATTTCAAGTTCCTCGATAGCTTTATCAATTGGAGCTTTGTCTTCCGCAGAAATATCATCTTTCACATCTTCAAGAGATTTTTTAGTTTGATGAATTAAAGCATCAGCTTGATTTCTAGCATCAACAGTTTCTCGTCTTTTCAAGTCAGCTTCTTTATTTTCTTCCGCTTCTTGAACCATTTTCTCAATATCAGCATCTGAAAGTCCGCCATCACCAGAAATTGTGATTTTGTTCTCTTTTCCTGAAGTTTTATCTTTTGCAGAAACATTCAAGATTCCGTTTGCATCAATATCAAAAGTTACTTCAATTTGTGGCTGACCTCTTGGAGCTGGTGGAATTCCGCCTAACTCAAATTGACCTAAAGATTTATTATCTCTTGCAAATTCTCTTTCACCTTGAACAACTTGAATTGTTACTGCAGGTTGATTATCTTCCGCAGTTGAGAAAGTTTGAGATTTCTTAACTGGAATAGTTGTTCCTTTTTCAATAACTTTAGTTGCAACTCCGCCCAAAGTCTCAATTCCTAAACTTAATGGAGTAACATCTAAAAGAAGAACATCTTTAACATCACCTTTTAAAACTCCACCTTGAATTGCAGCACCCGCAGCTACAACCTCATCAGGATTAACTGATTTATTTAGCTCTTTTCCACCAAACATTGCCGAAACAATCTCTTGAGCTTTTGGAATTCTTGTTGAACCACCAACCATAATAACTTCATTAATTTCATTGCTATCAAGTCCAGCTTCATCAAGTGCTTTAGTGATATGATCTTTTGTTTCATCAATCAAAGATTCTACCATTGACTCAAATTTAGATCTTGTAATTTTTTGAACTAAATGTTTTGGTCCTGTTGCATCTGCTGTAATAAACGGAAGATTCACTTCTGTTTCTTGTGCCGACGAAAGCTCTTTTTTAGCAGTTTCTGCTGAATCTTTTAATCTTTGTAAAGCCATTTTGTCTGCTTTTAAGTCGATTCCGTTTGTTGCTTTGAATTCATCAGCTAAATAATCAACAATCTTATTATCAAAATCATCTCCACCAAGAAAAGCATTTCCATCAGTTGATAAAACTTCAAAAGTTCCATCACCAATTTCTAAAACAGTAACATCAAATGTACCACCACCTAAATCATAAACTAAAACTTTTTCTTCGCCTTTTTTATCAAGACCGTAAGCTAAAGCTGAAGCAGTTGGTTCGTTGATAATTCGTAAAACATTTAGACCTGCGATTGTTCCAGCATCTTTAGTAGCTTTTCTTTGAGAATCATTAAAATAAGCAGGAACTGTAATAACAGCATCAGTTACAGTTGAACCTAAATAAGCTTCTGCATCTTCTTTTAATTTTCCTAAGATTTTTGCTGAAATTTCTTGAGGAG
>Ga0256826_1000634_pt1 | contig 21445 bp, 20 predicted proteins | sample CV79metaG_FD_185975 | JGI IMG/M metagenome (GOLD analysis project Ga0256826, IMG submission 185975) | Hydrothermal vent microbial communities from East Pacific Rise, Pacific Ocean - CV79 | ecosystem: Environmental > Aquatic > Marine > Hydrothermal vents | place: Pacific Ocean: East Pacific Rise...
ATTTAGAAGCTGGACTTCTGAATTTAACCAGTATCGTTGAAACAGGAAGTAAACATCAAGCTTTATCTGTGGCTTAAGTTATTGAAACTTAGCTATGGATATGTTTGAGTAAGTTTTATAGAACGGTTAGTCTTTTTGCTATAATAAAACAAAATTTTATTATAGGATTTAGCAATGATCAGAGCCATAGATAAAGCAAGAGAACATATAAAAAATGCAGATGCTGTACTTATTACAGCAGGGGCAGGGATGGGGGTCGATAGTGGACTCCCTGATTTTAGGGGAAACGAAGGTTTTTGGAGAGCCTATCCTATTATTGCAACGTTAGGTCATAGCTTCTCGGCTATGGCAAATCCTAAGTGGTTTGAGAGCAATCCCAAATTGGCTTGGGCTTTTTATGGTCATCGACTCAATCTCTATCGTGAAACTGTTCCTCATGAGGGGTTTGCTCTTCTCAAAGAGTTGGTTGCTTCTAAAAAAGATTACTTTATTTTCACTTCTAATGTTGATGGTCAATTCCAAAAAGCAGGATTTCCTGAAGAAAAAGTCTACGAATGTCACGGTTCTATCCACCATTTTCAATGTACTACACGATGTTCACAACCCATCTACTCTGCAAAAGATGAAACTGTAGAGGTTGATATGGAAAAGTTTGAAGCATTGAATATTCCAAAATGTATGAATTGTGGGGAAGTGGCACGACCCAATATCTTGATGTTTGCTGATTGGGGATGGAACGGCTCACGAAGTGAAGAGCAGAACAAAAAGTACAACAAATTTATAGAAAATATTTCTAAGAATGGCTATAAATTAGTAATCATAGAGATAGGAGCAGGAACACACATTCCTACTATTCGAGATGAAAGTGAATACATTGCCAAAGATATGAACAGTTTTGTTGTGCGAATTAATCCAAGAGATTACAATATTGATGAAAATCTAGGTGTAGGAATTACACTTGGTGGATTGGCAGGATTAAAGAGGGTTATCGGTAATTAATAGGTTAGCAACTGTTAACAACAACACAGTATAATATATGTAAACTTATAAAAGGTTCATATGTATTCAGTAGGAAAAAAAGAAAAAACTTATACCTCTTAGAACAGAAGGAAATCAAAGAAGATATACGATAGAGCAATATAACCATATTATGCAAATCAAAGAGAATAAGCGTATATCTATTGGTTATTGTCGTGTGTCTGCCAAACATCAGAAAGACAAATTGATTTAATTGAACTCTTTAGCGTTATTAAATTTAAAATCTTATATCTCCCTAGCATCAACCACAGTCCCATAATCCACACTCAACTCCCTAAAATGCTCTCTTCCACAAATACTTCCCCAAAGTCTCTTCATCGCTCTCATATTTAAATCTTCAATAAATATAATCTCATACTTTTTTGCTAATTTATTTGAAAGTTTATGAAAATAGTCTTTTCTTTGGTTAGTTACTCTAATATGAAGCTTTGCTAATCTTCTTTTTGCTTTTTTTCTCTGATTTGAACCTTTTCTCTTTTTTGATAGATTTCTATTTAATTTTTTAATTTCTGATAGATTTTTTAGATGAGATAGAGGAGATTCAACGCTCTGCTTATCTGATAGAGTCAAGAATTTTTTTAGTCCAAAATCAATACCCACGCTGTTACCTGTTGACCTATTGCTTTTTTTCTCTTCTTGCTCTGATGATATGCAGATATATATATCTCCTAAACTATCTCTCTTAATAGTTATGGTTTTTATTTGACCTTTAATTTCTCGTGAAAGCCAAAATTTATATCTATAATCCTTAAGAGAGATAGTGTTGTTTTCTATTTTATACCCTACCTTACCTTTCAATGTAAATGATTTATATTTTTTTACTTTTTTAAAATTGGGTGGTGATACTTTCTCTTTTTTCCTATCTTTAAGATAATCAAAAAATCGTTTGTAACCATTTTCTATTCTTTGGGTTATATCTTGAATTGCTTGTGAACCGATGTTTTTCCAAAATTCATATTTGTTTAGTTTTTTCAGTTTGGTCAGATGCTTTTGTAGTTGAAACATATTCAGATGCTTCTTATAAATTCTATAATATCTTTTATGAAGTGCTATGCAGTGGTTATATATTATGCCTGATATATCTATTTTATTGTGAATATATTTTAATTTCTTAGTTTGATATAGTTTATATTTGTAGGCTACGAACATATTCTTTGCATACTATAATTTATATTTTATTTTGTTCTTCATTGTGATATTATATCGTGAAAACCTTAAATAACATCTTTGAATGCTCCACTTATATCCCCATAGCTAAAGCTAGGGGCTTTACGCTATATTTTGGTAAAAATATCAAGAGTGCCAGTAATAGCCTCTATCTGATAACCCATATTTGGATTAAATTGGATTTTCATTTTTGCTCCTTTTTATGAAAACTCTTTGAGTTTTTTTATAAAGTGTTGTAGAGATTTGTTTTTGGAGAAATCTAGTTGATATTTGCCACTCTTTAATCCATGTATCATCTTATTGACAATTTCAGGTTCACTTTTGACATCTAAAAACTTCTTTAATTTCGACTTGTGATTTTCACTAACATTATTTGTATTATGCGTTTTTTTATCAATAGTCAAAAACCAACTCTCTATTTCATTACAGACAACAAAAAGATAAAACTTCTCTCTCTTCTCAATTTTATATCTTGGTCTATACTCTTGAATTAATTTTAGCAAACAAGTATGTGTCTGTTCATTCTGATGACATTTAGTTTTTAAATCCATCATCAAAAATACAGCTTTATACTCCTCTACATCCAAGGCATCATTGATAATTGTAGTCATTCTTGAACCATTAGTAATATCACACTTACCAGCTTTTCCAGAGCGTTCACATTTGATATTTATATTATCATTAACAAGAACCTCTTTAAAATAGGAGTTAAAAAAAGTATCTTCACTATTCTCTACAATCAACAAAATTCTATTTTGATTTTTTAGGCTCTTTCTCTTTTTTTGACCTCTTTTTCTATTTCGACTCATTCAAAATTACCTACCATACCACAAGAAATCATCTCATCCAAATTCATTGGTCTCTCATAAGAGAGTCGTTCCATTTTACCCTCTAAATTTGGTACATCTATAGCTCGAATAGATTGAGTATCTCCATCGCTATCTCTATAGATAAAGACTATCTCCTCTAATTTTGCATAATTTAGTAGCTCTGTAGAGTGAGTTGTGACAATAATCTGTTTATCACTAGCTCTAAAATTTTGTAAAAGATAATCCATGACTTTTAGGTGTAGATGTCTTTCGGGTTCTTCAAAAGCCAATAAAAAACCATCACACAAAGCAGGAAAATAATTTTCTATTTGATTTAATGCCGTTATTGTTGCTAAAATATTGATTGTTCCATCTGAAACTGTATTAATATTTATCTCTCTATCTCCTTCTTTAAAGACAATTATATAACTACCTGCAATATTATAAACATCTATTCCATCTATTTCATTGACTGTTGTAATAAGTGAATTTGAAATAGCTTCAAATCTATTTTCATCTTTAGTTTTTATATCAAATAAATTTTTACCTAGATTTGAACCATCTTTTTTTAAATAAATTACATCTTCATTACTTGACTCTTTTCTAATTAAATTAGTATCAAAATAATATGTTGAAAAATGAATATTTAATTTTATATCATCTTCTAAAAAAACATTTTCATAATTTTTTAACCAATCAGCTTTTGAAAGAATAATAAATTTTTCTTTATTTTTATTACTATTATTAAAATGAGTTTTAACAGAACGGATATATTTAATATATGGAACTTCTATACAATAAGTAAAATATGAATATTTTTTACTGAAAGATAAAGATATAGTAATAAAGCCATCAAAAAATGCCCCTGAGTAACCATCATCATTTCCATCTTTTTCTATCTCAAATGTCGCCCTTACAATAACTTTTTCTTCCCCAACAGCACTATAATTTTTTATCTTATCATACCCCCCTTTATCACTAATCGCCCTCTCAATATCCTTACTCGTGGCAATATCAATAAACTCCAAAACATCAATTAAATTGCTCTTGCCACTATTATTCTCTCCCACCACAATATTAAGCTTATCAAGCTCAATAGTAGTATCATAAAAGCTTTTGTAATTATGTATATATAGTTTAGTAAGTCTCATCTTTTACACCGTCTCAAATGGATTAATACTATTTTTATCTGCTCTTTTTAGTCTCTCTTTTGTGATTTCTGATATTCGTTTATATCCTGCTTTATAGGATTCACTCTTTTTATCTGTTGGTTCGGGAAGTTGTACGGAGATAGATTTTCTGTTTCCTCCATCTTCTGCATTTAATTGCATAACTGCGTGGGTTGTTGTTCCACTTCCTGCAAAAAAATCAAGAATAATATCATCTTTTTTTAGATTAGATATTTTAAATATTTGTTTCATTAGCCGTAATTGTTTAGGGCTATCAAAATAGCCTTTACCATCAGGATATACAAAATCTTTATCTTTGTTGTATGGTGGGTCGATATATATCATTTTGATTTTACCATAATAGCTTTTTTGTAAAAGCTTTAGGACTTCGAGATTATCCCCCTCTATAAAGATATTTTCTGTATTATCAAAATCTACACTCTCCTCTTTACAAGGCTTAAGAGTGGCAATAGAGGGTTGTTGTATATGTCTAAAAGCATCACTCTTCCCTGCCCAAGTAAAATTATAAAACTCATGATTTGGCTCGACAATATCGCCCAATACGCTTTTTAGTGCATCAAAATCTATCTGCCCCTCTCTAAATGCTGATGGGATTAGCTTTTTTAGCTCTTTTATAGTCTCTTGGGTTATATCTTGACTATTTAGATTTACTTTTGGGGTCTCTTCACTCATTTTTGCTCCTCTTTTCTTCTCCAATATACCTAAACTTTACATCTATTTATAAAGCCATCTCTTCACGAGATATATATTTTTTCTCTATATATTCTTGTATATTTTATTTAAAAATTTATATAGTTCTACGCTTGTTATTATACAAAAAAGTTCTTTCTATAGAATAAACATATCAATATAAAAGGTATAATAAAAAATTATAAGTGTCAACTTTATGATGTAAAATTATTATTAGTGGATAGGTTTTTCCCATCTTCCAAAACTTGTTCAAAGTGTGGTGCTAAAAAAGATGATTTAAAACTAAGTGAAAGAGTATATAATTGTACTTCATGTAACTTAGTCATTGATAGAGACTTAAATGCAAGTCTAAATATTAATGGTTGGCGACAGGTTCAGGCGACAACTCAAACGATAGTGGAGAAGTCTCGTTAGAGACTCTGTGAAGCTATAACAAGTTTTTTGCTAACTTTTACTAGGTTTGCATAGGTTTTTATGAACGGTAATAGATGTATGTTATAATAGGAAAAAAGGATAGATTATGAAACAGACTTTTAAGGTAAAAAACGTAAAGTGTGGTGGCTGTGCAGGAACACTTACAAAATCATTATTAGAAGAGTTTGGAGAGATTCATGTAAACTTAGAAGTTGAACCCAGAGAGATAACTTTAAATATAGAAAAGTCTCAAGAAGAGGCTCTAAAACTGAAGCTTCGTTCGTTGGGTTATCCACTGCTTACGGATAATTTAAACACATTTCAGACGGTTGGAACAACAGCAAAAAGTTTTGTCTCTTGTGCTATTGGGAAGATGGATAGTGAGAGTAAAATTTAAAACAGTTTCACTAATCTACTCACAACCTCTTCATCCGTAAAAATCTTAACAAATCGAACTCCATAAGTAGAAAAATGCTCTTCTACTTTTTTATCATGTTCAATAAGTTTTGATTTATATCTGTTTATGCTTCTTTGTCCAAAAAAGGTATCGAATTTTATACTTGAGATAGGGGAGTTTAGTGTGACTTCTCCTAGTTTTTTAGGGTTCTCTTCGGCTCGTTCTCTAACTATAATGGCGATAACTTCATGTTTTTGAGCCAATAGAGAGAAATCTATCTCTTCTAAAAAATCGCTAATAATAAAAATCAGAGAGGGCTTGTGGATTTTTTTGAAAAGTGTCTTGATTGCCTCTTGCTGTTTTAGTTTTGTATGTAATAGTTGAGCGTCAAATAGTTGTTTTGAAAAGCCCTCTATATGAAAAAGTTGTTTGGTTGGAGGTGTATTGTAAAGATGCTTTTCATAAAAAGAGACTCCTGTAAAAAGGTCGTTTTGATGGTAAGTGGCATAGGCTAGGGTAGTAGCTACTTCGGTTAATTTCTTCTGTTTTTCATTGCCTTCTGCGAAATATAGAGAACCGTCCATAAGGGTGGTAACAACCACCGATAGTTCCCTGTTGGCGTGCAACTCTTTGACGTAGGGTTTTCCGAGTTTTGCAGAGATAGTCCAATTTATTTTACGAATATCATCGCCTATCTGGTACTCTCTTAGCTCTGAAAAGTCGTAGCCTTCTCCATGTAGTTTCGATAGATTATTTCCAGAGAGCAGTGTATAAACACTCTGTCGGGCTTTGATTTGTAGGGTTTTTAGCTCGTGATTCATTACGGTATAGGCAGTGTTTCAACGATTTTTGAGATGATGTCGTCTGCTGTGACCCCTTTGGCTCGTGCCTCGTAAGAGAGTACAACGCGATGGCGTAAAACATCATGGATAACGTAGCCAATATCAGCAGGACTCACAAAGTTGTTTCCTCGTAAAAAAGCTTTGGCTCGACTCGCTTTATAGAGGTCAATAGAAGCTCTTGGACTTGCCCCATACATAATATTTTCTCTAATGTCCAAATTAAATATTTCAGGCTCTCGTGTAGCCGTGATGAGTTGCACCATGTAACGCTCTATGGCATCATCAATATGGATGTTTTCAAGCTCTTTTTGTAGTGTTTCTATATCCTCTTTGTTGAGTACGGTATTGACAGGTTCAAAGCTCTTTTTTGCCCCTTTTCGCATAATGGTTAGCTCATCTTCTTGGGAGTTGTGTTTTACCAATATTTTCATCATAAAACGGTCAAGTTGTGCTTCGGGTAGGGCGTATATTCCCTCTTGTTCTATAGGATTTTGAGTTGCCATAACCAAAAAAGGAGCTTCGAGTTTAAAGGAGGTATCTCCAATAGTTATCTGACGCTCTTGCATGACTTCAAGCAGTGCAGATTGTACCTTTGCAGGGGCTCTGTTGATTTCATCGGCAAGAAGAAGGTGGGTAAAAACAGCCCCTTTCTTAATGCTAAAACTATGCTCTTTAGGGTTATAAATTTCTGCTCCAATAATGTCTGATGGCAATAAATCAGGGGTAAATTGAATCCGTTTAGAGTTTAATCCTAGGGCTTTAGATAGAGCGTTTACGGTGGTCGTTTTTGCTAAACCAGGCACACCTTCTATCAAAATATGTCCCTCGCAAAGTAGCCCTATGATGAGGGCTTCTATCATGTTTTCTTGACCAATAACTGCTTTGCTCAATTCGTTTTTTAGTTGGGTTATTTTTTGGTTCAATCCATCTCCTTTATCTCTGTTTCTAGTGCTTCTTTTATGCTTTTAAAAGATGTTTTACTCTTATTGTAAATCAGATTTTCTAAGGCATTAATGGTGCTTTTAAATGTGTCTTGATTCTGTGCCATAAGCAGTTGAAGCAACTCTTTTGCATCTTTACTTCTTTTTACTTTTTTATACAGTGGATGTTCTGTTTTAGGTTTTGATTGTTCTCTCCATTGTAGTGCCAAGGCAGTTAAATATCCTGCTATAAAGACAATAAAATAGGAGAAAAAATTGCCAACCCATGAAAAATCACTCTCTATGGGTTTTGGAAAATCCTCTTTATCAATGAGCGTATTTGGGTCTACAGGTTCAATATTGAAATCTTGTTGAGGAATCGTTAATAGATAGCTTTTTTGAGTTTTAGGATTAAAAGCTTTTATCGTTCTCTCTTTTAATAAAAAGCTTTTAGCATTTGATATTGCCATCGAGTAGCTTATTGTGTTTTTTGTTCCTGCTGTTGATGCTACAGATTGTATAAGGGGCTGTTCTTTAAATAGTGTAAAATTACTCTCTGATTGTAGAATATTTTCTACTAAAGGAGGGTAGCCTTGCCCTTTGATTTCAAGTTCAAAAGGGATAGCTTGGTAGGCTTTAGCGTGATGGGTTTTAAACGTATAATTCAGTTTAAAATCTCCAACCAATTCGGTTGCTTTGGGCAGTGCTTTGATCTGTAGTGTGATTGGCTCTAGTAAAATATCACTGTTTATGGTAAATAAACCTTTTACATTGTCACGGTCACCTGAGTAGCTGTATGAGATACTGTCATCAGTTGTTTCTCGTTTTTGCAGTTTAAATTTTAGATTAATTTTTCCTGATTGAAGAGGATAGATGAGATAGCTGTATTGTCGATAGGCAAAATGGTTTTCACCTTGCTCTTGTATGGCGACACGTTGAAAACTGTAGGCATCACTCTTTTCTAAATCAAAGTTAAAAAACAACACTTTATTGTGATTGGTCTGTTTAATTTCTAACTTTAAAAGTACGGCTTCTTTGACATAGGGCTGATGGTTATTTAGTATAAAGCTGTAGCTAAAATCTTCTGACCATGCAAATGTAGAGTAAAAAAGAAAAAGTAGTAAGCTACCAAGGCTTAGTTTCATAGATGTATCCTTTATTGATGAGTTCATAAACTTTTGAGCTTAGGGGCTGTTGTTGTTCCTTTTGTTTTGAGTCTAAAATAAGCTGTTTTTTTTCCTCTTTTTTGGTTGATTTCTTTTGTGATTCTGTTCCTGAAGTTGATGAACCCGAGGCAGAAGAGGGTTTGTTTTCGCTGTTTTTTTCTGAATCTTCTTGATTCTTACTTTTACTGCTTTGGCTATTTTGTGATTTAGGATTGGCAATGCCTAAATTGACTTTTTTTCTGTTCTCTTTGAATATAACCAGTTCAAGATTATACAGACTCTCTTTATCTTCTCCTAATTGTAGTGATTTTGTATAGTACTCTTTTGCTGTGTTGTATTGTTCAAGTTTTACATAGGAGTTGGCAATATTGTAGTAGAGGCTTTGCTTTGTTTTTACAGAAGTAGAATGAATGGATTTATAGAGCTTAATGGCTCTTTTATACTCTTGCAGTTTATAGTTACTGTTGGCTAAAATAGTAACGCTTTCTAGTGAAGGGTTCTCTATCTGCTTTAGATGTGTTTGACAGAGTTTATACTCTTTGGCTTGATAATCGCTGTAAGCTTGATTTAGATAGTAACTATCTAATACAGATGCTTGAGCTGAAATACCGAAAAGAGCCAAAAGTATAAAGAGATATTTGATGAATTTTGTATGAACCATAGAAAAAAGAAGAAGGGCTAAAAAGAGAGGCACTTGATAGAACTCTTGGTAGCTCTGTTGAAGCTTTTTAAGTTGTTCTTTTTCTATATTTAAACTACTCTCTAGAGCTTTTGCTGTGGCTTTTGGGCTAGAAGAGGCTTGGTTGTAGTTATTGGTTAGCTCTTTGAGTATAGGGTTAATTGTCGAAATAACCAAGTGACCCTCTTTATCTTTTAAGAGTTTGCCATCGTCTGTCTTGATGCTTGTTCCTTGAACCGTTCCAAGTGCTAAAATACTTAGGTTTATATGATATTTGTTCAGCTTTTCTTTTAATTCTAAACTGTTTGACTCCTCTCCACCATCGGTAATAAGCAAAAGATTTTTATGAGGGGTCTTTAATAGAGCTACTTTCTCGAAAAGATTTTTTAGTGATGTTCCTTTGGTTAATATATAGTTGGGATTGAGTGTTTTTAGGGCAACCATAATAAGCTGATGGTCAGTAGTCGGTGGCGATAATAAAAGAGGGTTTTGTGTAAATGCTATGAGTGTAATGGTCATTTTTGGGTTGTTTCTTAAAAGAATCTCTATGGTCTCTTTGGCAAAATCATAACGGTTGGGGTGTATATCGGTAGCTCTCATAGAGTAAGAAGCATCAAGAGCTATAATAATATTTTTGGATTCGATGCTGTTCTCTTTTAATCCATTTTCGATAACGGGTCTGGAGAGAGTCAAGAGTATAAGTACTAGAACGACTAGATGGCTATTAATAATAATGTTCTTCTCTTCTTTAGAGAATAGAAAAAAGAGAGGGATAAGAAGCCATAAAAAACTGGGATATAAAAAACTCATGCATTCTCTCTTTTTATATAGAGTACCCAAAGAAGTAAAAGAGCAAATACAATAAGTAGAGGAAGGGTAATAAGCAACTTTTGATTCAAATAGTTCTCGCTTCGTATAGGGCTGGGTTCTAGCTCTTCTATTTGGGTGTATATTTTTTTCAGTTCCTCTGTAGAGACGGCTGAAAAGTTTTTAGCATTGGTCTCTTTGGCAATGGTTTTTAACAGAGCATAATCATAATCACTCTTTTTTCCGATTCCGACGGTATACACTTTTATTCCTAGGGTTTTTGCTTTCTCTACAGCCTGTTGGGGCGAATATTGCCCTGCATTATGATAGCCATCCGTAAGCAAGACTATAACCTTCTCTTTTGCTTCTCCAAAGCTTAGAGTGCGAATCGACTGCATAATCGCATCGCCTATGGCTGTGGATTCTCCTGCAATGGCAACGGTAGTCATCTGTAAGAGGTAGTTTAATGCTTCTAAATCATAAGTAAGAGGCGAGGCTGTATAGGCAAATGTTCCAAAAATAACTAAACCCATATTGTCATCATGACGATTTTTTATAAAATCTTTAGAGAGCATCAATGTAGTTTCATATTTGGTTTTAAATCTCTCTTGTTTATCAAATCCACTCTGTGCCATTGAACCACTTGCATCAAGAGCCAAGATGAGGTCGCGTCCTTTTTTATTGAGGTTTGATGAGCTACTGTAGGTTATAGGTTTTGCTAACGATACAACCATCAAGCTAAAAAGTAACACTTTTACCCACGGTTCAAATGAGAAGAGGGGACTCTCTTTTGAAATCCACTCTAATTTTGAGAAATAGAAGAGCCTGTTGTAGCGTTTACACCAAAAAAAACAGGGAATAAAGAGTAACAGTAGTAAAATAGAGGTCATTTCAAAAGTAAAATTCATTAACTCATTGTAACTGTTTTTTAGATTTTTTTCAAATAATAGTGTATACTTTTGATAATATTATTAAATATTAATTTATATGATTTTAGGAGCTAATAAAAATGATAAGATTAAGTACAATTGCGATTATGGCAACAATGTTAACAACAGCATCTATGGCAGAAGCTGATATTAAAGTTGGTGGACAAGGAGTTCTCTATTATCAGACTAATGATATAGCAGACAAAGATGTTTTTTCTAAAGAGAACTCATCGGCTAATGCAGGTTTAGAATTGAGTGTAAAAGCAGACATAGGAAATGGTTTTGATTTAGAGTATCAAGAGACTTTTTTAGGGACAATGAAACTAGAGAAAAGTATAGTGTCTGGTACACGACAAAATGCAAAAAAAGATAACCTAAACTCTCATGCGATGACACGACTCTATGCAAGCAAAGAGATAGAAAATACACTTATTAAATTGGGTCGTCAAGAGCTTCCTAAATCTCTTTCTCCTCTTGCTTTTTCAGAGAGTTGGAATGTCTTTAAAAACAGTTTTGATGCTGTTGTTGTTGTGAATAAAGATATTATTGATACAACGATTGTAGGGGCTTATGTAGGTGCTTCAAACGGTCATGAGAGTTTAAGCTCTTTTACTGATTTAGCTGGAAACTCTTTGGCTTTGGGTAAAGGTGCAGGAGTTATTGAGTCAGGTGCATACATGTTAACCGTACAAAATGAATCGTTCAAAAATGTACCTATTACAGCCAGTTACTATGCCTTACAAGACATTGCAGGTGCAAAGAGTGGAAATGCTTTTTGGTTGGATTTTAAATCAAATCAAGCTCCTGTAAAATTTGCTTTGCAAGCAGGTCAAATTGACCCATCTAATAATTTGGACAAAACAACAGCTTTTGGAATAAAAGCTTCAGGAAGAGTTGAAAATATAGGTCTCTCTTTGGCATACAGTTCAGTAAATGATGGGGACGTTTCAATGCAAAATGTGGGAACAGGGGTTAAAACACCACTCTATACACAGATGATTGGAAACCAAGACTTTATATCAAGAGATGCTGATACGGTTGTATTAAAAGCTGTGGGTAAATTGCCTGTAGGAAAAGTTATTGCTCAATACAATATAACTACGGATAATTCAGATGCAAAAAATAATTACAATGAGTTTGATTTAATTTATAAGTTTAAAGCATTTGATACAAAAATGTTCTTGGCATACATTGGTCAATCAACTGATAATAAAATATTTGCAGGGGGAACAGAAGATTCTGTAAGTACTATTCGTTTTTGGTCAAGATATAACTTCTAGGAAGTGAGGCTTAAGCCTCACTATATGGAGCTAAAGCACCATTTCCTAATAAAATATTTTTACTCTTGAATTGCTCTTTTGTTTGTATCTTGAATTGGTCTGTTGTTTGGGTGTCCAAACAGTGCTGTAAATTGTGAAGCCTGTGCTTTAGATACCGTTAGAGGAGTTTTATAAACATGCCATTTTACCTGCTCACTACATGGTGGTGTGGTTAGTGAACCTGTAAATTTATAGTAGTCTTTATTTGTTGGCATCAATGATTTCACTTCATCCGATGTTAAACCACATTTTGCTTCTGTTCCTCTTTTCAGTGTTGGAAGTTTTTTCCATATTTTAGCCAAAGTTGTATTTTCTGCACCCTCTTTAAACATTACTGCAATAACTGCTAATTTACCATCATCGGTAGCATGAACAAAGTGTGCTTCGAGTGGAAATGATTTACCGTTAATGTTGTTTTCACTAGGTGTATGAAAGTGAAACTGCTTTAATTTGTAATCTGCACCATCAATTTTTAAAACACTACCGTCTGCAATATTTACTTGAACTGTGTGTCCATTATCTATAATACCTTTTGAGCCAGTGGTATAGTTTAAATTAAGAGCAGGTAATTCTACATCAGCTGATGCTACAACATTGATTGGAGACTGCTGTTTTCCTTCTGAACACATATTAAATTTTTCATTCAATTCACTCCAATGGCTAGGTCCTACATCTGCTGTGTACCCCCAATGTTTTGCATGATGAGCTTCTGCTTCTGCGTGAGGTGCTATTGTTTCGCTACATCCTGTTACTAATAAGAGAGCAGTAAGTGCAATAGCAGAGTACGTTGTAATTTTGTTCATATTTCTTCCTTTTATTTGTAAATACTATAAATTTTATCAAAAAAATACACTAATTCTCTATAAATTTTTATTTTAGTTTAAAATTGGGGGAATAATTTAAAAAAATTTTATTTTTTATTTTTTATAATCATTTTTATTGATTTTGATGTTTCATTTTTTTTAGCTATAGTTAAAAGATAAGAATATTTTAGGAGTTTTTACGGATGTATGCGAGAATTTATAATAATAAGTTAGTTAGGGTCTATGTGGGAGATGATTTAAACAGTTCTGAAATTATAAGCAAGCTAAAGGGACGAGACCTTGCTGGATTTACAATTCGAGATGAAGATAATAATATCACTTTTTATGACAGAGAGAAGGTTTCTGCGAGTGAATTACAGTTAGTTGTTAGAAATTTAAAAAGAGTTACAGTAGCTATTAAAATGAGTGAAGAAGAGATAATTGACTATTTTTATAGTATTGCAAAAGTTCAGTTGATAGAACACAATAGAGAATTTTTTAAAGAGGCTGAACTTTATGAGTGGATGAATGAAACTATTGATTCTGGAATCGTTCACAGTGAAGTTTGGATAGAAGTCAAAGATAAAGTCTATGGTAGGTTACGGAAAAGTGGATTTACAGTTACAGATTCAGCTACAATACCTATAAAAAAACGTTAATATAGGAAAGATAATGAATACCCCCGTAGCAAAAAAAATCCCAAAAAAATTAATAAAACATAATCATGAACGAATTGATAACTACTACTGGTTAAACGATAGAGAAGATGATGAAGTTATCGCCTACTTGAATGCTGAAAATGCTTATACTAAAAGTAAGCTAGAGCATACAGAGCCATTACAAGAAGAGCTGTTTGAAGAGATTACAGCAAAAATAGTCAAAGATGAAGCCTCTGTTCCGTATAAAATGAATGGGTATTGGTACTACACACGTTATGAAGAGGGAAAAGATTATCCTTTTTATTGTCGTAAAAAAGAGAGCTTAGAGAGTAAAGAGATTCTCCTTTTAAATGTCAATGAGTTGGCAGAAGGTCATGCCTATTATGCTGTAGGTGGTTTAAGTGTTAGCCCCGATAATAAAATGCTCTGTTTTGGAGTAGATGATGTAAGTCGTCGTATCTATATACTCTATTTTAAAAACCTTGAAACCGATGAGGTATTAACTGAAACAATAAAGAAGACAACAGGTAATGCAACATGGGCAAGCGATAGTAAAACCATTTTTTATACACAAAAAGATGAAGCAACTTTGCGTTCATATAAGATTTTTAGATATGAGCTAGGAAGTTTAGATGAGGTCGAAATTTATCATGAAAAAGATGATACGTTTGGTATTTATGTCTATAAAACAAAATCTAAAAAATATATTGTCATTGGCTCGTACAGCACACTCTCTACAGAGGTTCAGGTGCTAGAAGCCAATAACCCCAAAGGTACATTTAAAATTTTTACTCCTCGTGAGCATGATTTAGAGTATTCTATAGAGCATTATAATGATACCTTTTATGTGCTTACCAATTTAGAAGCTAAAAATTTTAGATTAATGACCTGTGGATTAGAAGAGACAAAAAAAGAACACTGGGCAGAGAAGATAGCTCATAGAGAGGATGTTTTACTTGAAGATGTAGAGGTGTTTAATGATTTTTTAGTTTTAGAAGAGAAACGTAATGGTTTGACTGAAATTTGTATTATGAATCAAAAAGATAACAGCTTGTATTATTTGGATTTTGGAGAAGAGACCTACTCAGCATATACCACAACCAATGTAGAGTTTGATACGGATGTTTTACGTTATGGTTATAGCTCGATGACCACTCCCTCTTCAACACTTGAATGGAACATGAAGAGCAAAGAGAAAACACTGCTTAAAGAGACAAATATTTTAGGTAGCTTTAACAAAGAAGATTACGAATCAAAGAGAATTTGGGCGATAGCCAAAGATGGAGTAAACGTTCCTATCTCTTTGGTTTATAAAAAAGGCTTAGAGTTAAATGAAAATACGCCACTGTTACAATATGCTTATGGCTCATATGGTCACTCTATGGATGCCTACTTTTCTGTTTCAAGACTTTCACTGTTAGACAGAGGTTTTGTCTATGCCATTGCACATATACGAGGTGGAGAAGAGCTTGGACGAGGCTGGTATGAAGATGGAAAACTGTTAAAAAAGATGAACACCTTTACCGATTTTATAGCGTGTTCAGAGCTTTTGATAGCAGAGGGCTACACAAGTTCAAAGAGCCTCTTTGCCCAAGGTGGAAGTGCAGGGGGACTGCTTATGGGAGGAGTTGTCAATATGCGACCCGATTTATATCGAGGGGTTGTGGCACAAGTTCCTTTTGTAGATGTGGTTACAACCATGCTTGACGATACCATTCCTTTAACTACGGGAGAGTACGATGAGTGGGGAAATCCAAATATCAAAGAGTATTATGATTATATGTTGAGCTATTCTCCTTATGACAATGTAGAGAAAAAAGAGTACCCAAACATGTTGGTAACCACAGGTCTTCATGATTCACAAGTACAGTATTTTGAACCTGCCAAATGGGTGGCAAAACTGCGTGACTATAAAACCGACAATAATCTGCTTCTTCTACATATCAATATGGAAACAGGACATGGAGGAGCAAGTGGAAGGTTTGAGGCATTTAAAGAGGTGGCTATGGAATACGCATTTATATTGAACTTGGTTGAGATAAAATGATAATCGTAATCCACGGTTTTGGAAGTGCAGGAAGAGGGGGAAAAGCGATGCTCTTTAGAGAGTATTTTAAAGACTTCCCTTGTATTGCCCCATCGCTTTCGTATGTTCCTAAATTGGCAATAGACACCTTGGAACAGTTAATAGAATCGTGTGACGATGTAACGCTCGTTGGCTCTTCTTTGGGTGGATATTATGCTATCTATTTGGCTGAAAAGTATGGATTAAAAGCAGTACTTATCAACCCTGCTGTTAATTCTAGCCGAACATTAAAACGTGTTTTAGAGATGGGTGGCATGGCAACAAACTATTATGACAATACAGCGTTCACATGGAATCTAAATCATGTTGAGATGTTGCAAAAATATAAGGTTGATGCGGTTAAAAATGGAGAGTATCTTCTGCTTTTACAAAAAGGAGATGATGTGTTAGATTATAGAGATGCTGTGGCTAAACTACCGAATGCAACAACCATTATAGAAGAGGGTGGCACTCATCCATTTGAGGGAATTGAGCGACACTTTGAAGGGATTAGAGCGTTTTTAAACTAATCCTAGCAAATATCAAATTAGTACTTTATAACTTTGATGAACCTCCAAATTATAGCCAATTTACAAGTTACTAAAATACATAAAATAATTTTATTTAATTGAAAAATATTAAAAAAAATGTTTTTTTAGAGAAATAAGTGTATTATTCGCGTGAAAAAAAAGGGACAAAATGATACAGATGGCAATTAAATTATCGGCACTTATTCTTATAGTATTATCTATGGTATTGGGTACACTTTTATGGAATACAGAGAGAGAATCAAGTAAAATAAAAGTTCAAAATCAAGAAATAGTAACCTTAGAGTTAACCCAAGAAGAGAGAGAGCTTATGGGGTCATGGGTAGAGAAAACACCTGATGATGAAAAAAGATACCAAGGTTTTACTCTGCACTCAGATGGAAGTGCATCTTCTATCAATACGGATGCTTTACTCTATAAGAGATGGAAAGTACAAGGAGATAAGATAACCTTATTAGTAGAGAGCAGGGGATTAGGAATAGATTCTCAAGATATTGAAACCTATGCCTTTGAACAGGTATCAAAAAATAAACTACTCTTAAAAATAGGAAACTCTACTTTTACATACAAGAGAATCTCCTAAGCATTAAATTGAAATAGGAGTCATTGTTTTTATAATGTTGTACGTATCTTTTTCAAAGATTATAACTTTATAGTCGTCTCCTTCAAAGATACCTTCTAGTTTAGGGAATTGAATAATAGATGATTTTGCATCTTCTCTAGGAAAAACTCCTTCACTAATGTATGAGTTATTAAAAAAGAGTCTGGCTTGATAGTCTCCTTCATGAAAATGAGATATATTGGAAATTTTTGTTTTAGAGCTTGTTACCCAACTCCAAGCAAGAACATTGCTCCACTCATTAGAAGTTCCTTTTTTATAAAGTCCAATCCATGCTTTTGATGTTTGTTCCGATTGAAAGTTCATGTATGAACCTGTCTATTTGGTTATTTAAAAGTTTGTTTGAGCATGCAGAGCAACAAAAAAACTCATAAGTAAAAATAATTTTTTTAAAATCATCTTTCCCCCTTTTATAATATTTAATAACATATTATAATGTTTTTTGTTTTAATGATTTATTAAAACAGAGAGGTTGTTTATAAAATAATTTGCTACTTTGACCTTTTATTTGAAGCAAACTCCTGTAATATTTTTTCTCTCAAATCTTCTTTTTCAAATAAAACTCTGAATGAAAAAATAAAAACCAAAAGAGTAATAAAAAGTACACCAAGGTAACTCCACCTCGTCCATGTTGGTTTCGATAAATCGTATGTAAAAAAACTTGTATGATGATAATGATTTCTATTTATGGAGTCAAAAAAATCAATATTTTGATGAATTGATTAGTTAAAGTTTGGGGGTTTAGGTTTTGTTTAGAAAATAAATCACAACAATTCCTTTCTCAATTTACTAATTTCATTACTAATTAAAATATCTACTATTTCATTATAATTTCTAAATAAAGCTTCTTGTACTAATGGCACAGAATAACTGTATACACCATTTTTATAATTTAAAATATATCCTATTAAAGTAAAAAGGAGGGAGAGTTTTTTAGGGATAGTTCTAGTTTAGATAAGGAGAAATAATATGAAAAAAGTATACGATTTGATATAGAATTAAGTGAAGTATTTAGAAAGGATAATAAACAATGAAAAAAAACTACCAAATCCAAGTCTATATTCCAACAACCCATACAAACCAAGTAAAACAAGCCATGTTCAAAGCAGGGGCAGGGGTTTTAGGAGATTATGAAAACTGTTCTTGGCAAATATTGGGCGAGGGGCAGTTTAGACCTTTAAAGGGGAGTAATCCTTTTATTGGTAAGAGTGATAAGTTAGAAAAGGTACAAGAGTATAAAGTAGAGATGTTTTGTGTGGCTGAAAAGTTAGAGGCTGTTATAAAGGCTATGAAAAGTAGCCACCCTTATGAAGTTCCTGCTTATGGTGTGATTGAGTTGGTGGATGTATAAGGGTCTAAAAAATTAGACCCTATATATACTTTACGACAACCTATCCCTAAAATCCTCATATCCAAACTCTTTAACCATATTAATCGTTCCCTCTAGCCGTTTAATCGCAATAGAGGGTAAATGAATACCGTTAAAAGTAGTAGCTTTAACCATTGTGTAGTGCATTTGGTCTTCAAATATGATTTTGTCGCCTATATTTAATGGTTTGTCAAATGAGTAGTCTCCCATAATATCTCCTGCTAGGCATGTGTTTCCTGCTAACCGATAGGTATAGGCTTTTTTTCCTGCTTCATCTGCTCCACGAACTTCTGCACGGTAGGGCATAATGATTGTATCAGGCATTTGGGCTTCGGCTGATGTGTCCAGTATGACTATATCTATGCCGTTATGGACTATATCTAAAACAGAAGTGACCAATGTTCCTGTCTCCCAACCAACGGCTTCGCCAGGTTCTAAGTAGATTTCTAAATGAGGATATTTGGCTTTAAACGTATTGATGATATTAATAAGCTTTTCAATGTCGTATCCTTTACGCGTAATGTGATGCCCTCCACCAAAATTTACCCATTTTATATCGTTTAAATGGTCTCCAAATTTTTCTTCAAAGGCGTTTAGTACGTTTTCAAGTGCAGAGCTGTCTTGTTCACAAAGGGCGTGAAAATGAAAGCCATCAAGAGTTTTTCCTATTTCACTTATAAGTAATTTATCAAAATTTTTTACAATTGTTCCTAAACGCGAATAGAGACCACACGGGTTGTACAGCTCTACAGGAGACTTGGAATATTCGGGGTTAACTCTTAACCCTAGTGAAATAGTGGAATTGTGTTTTTTTGCCAAAGGTGCAAAACGTCTGAATTGAGCAGGAGAGTTAAAGACCAAGTGGTGTGAAATAGAGGCTATCTCTTCTATATCATCCTCTTTAAAAGCAGGGCTATAGGTATGTGTCTCTTTTTTAAACTTCTCTTCGCTCAATTTTGCTTCATGTAATCCAGAGGCACAACAGCCATCAAGATAGTGTGAAACCATGGGAAAGCTTTTCCATAGGGCATATCCTTTGAGGGCTAAGAGTATTTTAACACCTGTTTTCTCTTTGATATGAGCTAGTATTTTCAAATTTTGTTCAAGTAAGTATTCTTCGAGTAGCCAATAGGGAGTTTTAATCATTTCTTAATCACTTTTTTCAAAATTATAGCAAATTATTTTTTTGGCTATATTTAGAAACTAAGAATCTCATTAAATATAATATTAAAAACTATTTATAAACAGTATGTATTATCTACTGTTTCTTTTTTAATAAAATTTAAGATTTTCAAAGAATAAACACTAAAGGACATAAAAAGGACATATTGATTCTATATACTTTATCAAGATAAGAAAATAAAGGTTGAATTATGAAAAGAGTTATAAATTTGAAAAGTTTAGCGTTAGCAACTGCTTTATGTAGTGTAAGTACAACAGCCGTTATGGCAAGTGAAGAGTTGGTTCAAAATGGTAGTTTTGAGAACTTTACTGTAGATAAAGATCATGGCAAATGGAAAGAAGTTCAGTTTACAAATTGGAATGGCGATGGGGAAGTTTGGAATCATAAAATTGGTAGAGTCGCTACAAAAGGAACGTATAAAGCAGAACTGGATGTTGGGAAAAAAAAGGTTGATGCTTTAACTCAAACAATTACCACCATAGCAGGAGAAAATTATACCTTTAGTGTAGATGCTTATGAACGGAAAAGAGCCAGTTCAGATTTTGAACTTTTGGTTGATGATGAGGTTATTGCAACTATTGTACCTAGTAAATATTGGGATAAATATGGGGTTGAATTTACAGGTAAAGGTGGAGAACAAACTATTGCTATAAGAGAAGTTGCATCGCAAGATAATAGTAAAGGTGCTGTTATTGATAATGTTTCGGTTCAAAGTGGACTCTCTTTAGAGCAGTTAAAAGCAGAAGATAGAGCTTTGGTAGACATTATTGAGCCAACAGGTTTAGACCAAATTCATGAAGTAATCAGCAATGACCAATACTTAAGCTCTAAAGTTTCAGCAGAGGACATTGCAAAAGCACAAGAGGCATCTACTCAAATGAACATACTTATTAAAGAGGCTATTCGAGTTAATGCTTTAGCAAATGATGGAGTTATCTCTATTGCTGATACGTTGGAAATCAATAAATATCTTCTTGAACAGCATGCTGATAAGTGGATTGAATTAAGAGAAGATTTTGCATTAATAGAAAGAAGAGCTAAAGTTAAAGCTTTAAATACCAATGCAGTTCGTAATGTATGGGGTAAAATTTATAATTTAGGTTTTGAAGGTGTTAAAAATAATCGTAACACAACAGATGTAAATGGGAAAAAGGGTTCTAGTTTTACAACAGTTGGGTATTACTTAGGAACAGTTATGAAAAATGATGCTTCAAGTGGAGACCTTAACAATGAAAACTTTACAGAGGTAGAGGGAACAACAGGTACTAAACTTGATATGATTGTTAATGTTATTTTAACCGATAGAGGATTGCTTAGAAAAGTGCCAACCAGTGATTTGCGAGCAGGTGCAAGAACAGCAAACGAGATGAACCATTTGATTGTAGAAGCGATTAAAGCAGAAGGTTTGGGTAATGATAAGAAGTTAACGACTGCTGATATACGAACCGTAAACAACTACCTTGTGACCAATCATGCTGAAAAATGGGCAGAGCTACATGGGGACGATGAAGACGGAGAAGAGACAGGCTACCATAGAGTTCAAAACGATGGTGCAAAAACCAGAATGTATGCTGATAATGTGATGAACACGATTGCCGATGGTATTTATCATTTAGGCTTTGAGACCAATAGAAAAGACAGACTACTTAATGAAGATGGTAATAAGAATCAACGATTTGAAAAGGTAGCATGGTGGTTAAACAGCTCGTTACAAAAAGATTTACAAGAGGGTAAATTTGTAAATCCTGAATACAAAGAGGTAGAGGGAACAACAGGAACATCGTTTGATAGAATGATTCCGTACATCTATTCAGATGAAGGTCTAATTTATC
>Ga0256826_1000635_pt1 | contig 21391 bp, 19 predicted proteins | sample CV79metaG_FD_185975 | JGI IMG/M metagenome (GOLD analysis project Ga0256826, IMG submission 185975) | Hydrothermal vent microbial communities from East Pacific Rise, Pacific Ocean - CV79 | ecosystem: Environmental > Aquatic > Marine > Hydrothermal vents | place: Pacific Ocean: East Pacific Rise...
TGCATCCGATTGAAGATCCTTCTATTCAAAATATTGTAACACAGTTTATAAAATATGAAGCAGGTTCAGAAGAGGGTGTAGCGGCATTATTAGTCGATACCCTTCTCAAAGATATTGAGTTACCAACAGGGATTAGAGCGATATTAGATAATCTTGATATTGGTAACTTATCGGCAGAGAGTAACATTGGTGAGGAAGAGCTAGAAGCACTTCATAAATCGTTACTTAAAAAATCTGGTTTTTCTTTGGTTGTGGGTGCAGATATTTACGCTCATCCAAGAGCAAAAAATATTGCGAAGCTTTTAGGATTGCTAGAAGCATTTGCAGGATTTAATGTGGTGTTGGTACCACCAACTACCAATGCGTTAGGGGTAGCACTTATATGTGATCTTGATGATACTTGTGAAGGTGCAACCATCGGGTACAATGTAAAAGGTGATTTTACACTTTCATCATTTGGTCAAAGTGATTTAGCCATGCCAGCAATGAATCAACAAGAGGGAACATTAAGCTCTATTGATAAAAGGGTAGTTCCTACCAATGTGGCAGTCTCTTACGGAGGTTATATCTTAAATGATATTGCCAATGAGTTGGGATTAATAGAAGAGTATACCATTGGATATACTCAACAGTTGCCTGCAGAAAAAGGTTTTAAAGCGGTTGATTTCGATGCACTTCCAAACTATTTTGATACGATGGGAGAGGAGCAGAGAGGTTATTTACTTGCTTCTCTAAAAACTTCAGTCAATAGAAAAGTAGAAGATGTTGATGAGTTAGATGGTCTTGATGGTGTGGTTATTTACAACTGTAACCATATGGATCAATTTACACCATTAACAGCAAAATCTTTAAAATTGAGTAGAGAGTCATCCCTTTTAGGTTCACAACAGTTTGCAACAGCAGCAAAATTAACAGATGGTGATACCGTATGTTACACCGTTAATGCTGTTAAATTTGAAAGAGTGTTTAAGATTGATACATCTTTAAAAGGTACGATAGCACTTAACCCTACGTTTGATATGGGCTTAAGTAGTGCTTTGGTATCCTCTTATAGATTTAGTCAAGTAGACATAGAAAGAATAGGAAGCTAATATGAGTGAAGTTCAAACAGTAGAAAATATGGTTAGTATTACTATTGATGGTGTTGAGTATAAAGCTAAAGATGGTGAATACATTCTTAATGCAGCTCGTGCCAATGATATATTTATTCCGGCTATCTGTTATTTAACAAGATGTTCACCGACATTGGCTTGTCGTATTTGTCTTGTTGAAGCAGATGGGAAGCAAGTTTATTCTTGTAATGCTAAAGTTAAAGAGGGCATGGAGATTACAGTTAGTACACCAGATATTTTAGCAGAGCGTAGAGCGATGATGGAAGTATATGATGTAAACCACCCATTACAATGTGGTGTTTGTGATCAAAGTGGAGAGTGTGAGTTACAAAACTATACACTAGAACTTGGTGTTGATTCACAATCGTATATGATTCAAGATACCGTAAGAGAATCAACTGATTGGTCATCGGTACTGCATTATGATGCAGGTCTTTGTATTGTCTGTGAACGTTGTACAACCGTATGTAAAGATATGATTGGTGATGCAGCGATTAAAACTACCAAACGTGGTGGTGAAGCACTTGATAAATCATGGAAAGATAATATGCCTAAAGATGCTTACTCTATGTGGAATAAGCTTCAAAAATCAATCATCGCACCAAGTAATGGTACTGAACATACTGATTGTTCAGATTGTGGTGAATGTGTGGCTGTTTGTCCAGTAGGTGCCTTGGTAAGTAAAGATTTTGTTTACTCTACCAATGCGTGGGACTTAAAGAAAATTCCTGCAACTTGTGCTCATTGTAGTTCAGGTTGTCAAATTTATTATGAGACCAAACCAGCGTCTGTAGAAGATAGAAGTGAAAAAATCTTCCGTGTAACGAATGAGTGGAACTATGTGTCACTTTGTGGAGCAGGACGATTTGCTTATGACTTCGAAAATAGTACTGCTACAAAAGATGAAACAAAATTCACAGCAGCTATTGAAGCAATTAAAAAAGCAAAAGTAATTAACTTTAACTCAGTTATCACCAATGAAGAGGCGTTAATGCTTCAGACATTGAAAGAGAAATTAGGAGTTAAATTAATTAACCGTGAAGCAAGAGCTTTCCAACGATTCCTATCTTTTTATAAAGAAGCTTCAGGTCAATCATTGTACTCTTTAAATTTTAAAGAAGTAATGGCAACAGATTTCGTAATGTCAGTGGGAACATCGCTTAGAAATGATAACCCTAATGCGCGTTATGCCTTTAATAATGTTCAAAAAATGAACAAAGGTGCAGGATTATACTTCCACCCAGTGGGAGATACATTGGTTCCTACTTTTGGTAAAACAGTTGAAACATTTGCACATAAAGCAGGTCATGAAGAGGCAGCGCTTCTTATGATTATTAAGTTGTTTGCCGATGATTCAAAATTACCAGCTTCCGTAAAAGATCAGTTAGATACAGATTTTGTTGAGCTTCTTGGTGGTGACAGTGCTAAGTTTGAAAAAGGCTTTGAGAAAATGATGAAGAAGAAAGAGTCTTTCTCATTAATAGTGGGTGAAGATTTATACTTCCATGAAAAAGCTGAAAACTTGGCAAAATTAATTGCTGTTCTTGAAGTATCATCAGATGTTAAAGTAGCAATGATTCCACCAAAAACAAATTCATTGGGAGTGGCACTTATTTGTGATCTTGATGATGAAGCAGAAGGTTATACCATCGGCTATAACGAATCTGGTGACTTTAGACTTTCAGCATTGGGAGATGGAGACTTAGATATGCCGGCAATGAACCAACAAGAGGGTACATTGACCAACATGCATAAAAGAGTTACACCTACCAATGCAGCACTTGAATATAATGGCTATACCTTAAATGATATTATGAGAGAGGTTACTGCGGCTCCTAAATATACCATTGAGTGGACAGCATATCTTCCAACTGATAAAGGTTTTAAAGCGGTAGAATTTGATTCTCTTCCAAATGGTTATACCAATGCAGGTGTTGAGAATAGAGGTTACCTTCTTGAATCAACAATGGTAGAAGTAGAAGTACCTTCTGTTGAAAAATTCGATGATTCTAAAGGATTAGAGGGTGATATCGCTTATCGTTGTAACCCTCAACGTCAGTTTAATGACTTCTCTGATAAAGCACATCAAATTTTTGAAGGTTTTGGTCTTTATGCGAGTCCTGCCAAAGCAGAAGCATTAGGTTCTAAAGTAGTTGTAGAGTTTGACAAAGGTAGTATTACACTTGATGTAATCGTTGATGATAGAATGGAAGGCGATATTGTTGCTGTTCCAGACTTTAAAAGCTCTGAAAATGTCTATGAACTCTTTGGTGAGTCGAGATATCAAACAGTAACAATAAGAGAGGTGTAAATATGGAAGCAACAACAATTTTACCTGAAGTTACTGCTGCTGGTGTCATAATCAAAGCTGTTTTGATTTTGGCGGTTATCTCAGCAATAGCAGGTTTCGGTACATTTATTGAAAGAAAGATACTTGCATTTATGCAAAGAAGGCTTGGACCAATGCATGTTGGTCCTCATGGGTTACTCCAGTTGGCGGCAGATGGTATTAAACTTTTTACGAAAGAAGATATTATCCCTCAACATGCAAATAAAATTATATTTGCAATAGCCCCTATTATTACAGCCGCAACAGCATTTATTGCATTGGCAGCGGTTCCTGTATTTCCAGACTTTACGATACCTTTTATAGATGTATTTGTTCCTTCAATTGCATCGGATATTAATGTTGGTATTTTATTTGTTCTTGGAATGATGGCAGCGGGGCTTTATGGTCCACTTCTAGCAGGTATGGCACAAGCAAACAAATGGGGTATTATCGGGTCGGCTAGAACAGCCATTCAGTTTTTATCGTATGAAGTTGTAACAGGATTATCAATTTTAGCACCAATTATGATGGTTGGATCTCTTTCATTTGTAGATTTTAACAATTATCAAACAGATGGCGTATGGATGGTAGTTTACCAACCAGTTGCGTTTGTTCTTTTCTTAATTGCAGGATTTGCAGAAACAAACAGAACACCGTTTGACCTTCTTGAGCATGAAGCAGAGATTATTTCTGGTTATGCAACAGAGTATTCAGGTATGAGATGGGGGATGTTCTTTATTGGTGAGTATGCGAACATGATTACCATTGGTGTTATTGCATCAATTGTTTTCTTAGGTGGATACAATGACTTCTGGATTTTCCCAGGATGGTTAATGATTCTTGGAAAAATTGCCTTCTCATTCTTCTTTATGTTATGGGTAAGAGCAGCTTGGCCTCATGTACGACCAGATCAGCTTATGTGGTTATGTTGGAAAGTTTTAATGCCATTAGCCGTAATCAATGTAGTTATCACGGGTATCGTGATGATGTTAGTGTAAGGAGTTAAGATGGGTTTAGAAAAATTTAAAAACAGAAATGTTGGAACACAAAACTATACCATGTTGGATTTGGATCATTCTCCTACAACAGGGATGGGTCAATTCAAACAAGTGATTGCAAGAACATTTAAGCCAGAGCTTTTCGTAGGGCTTTGGGTAACACTTAGAGAGATGGGAAATGCACTCTTTAGAGGGAAAATGCATACAACTAAATATCCATTTGAGAAGTTGCCAATCTCTCCAAGATACAGAGCGATTCATGAGATGCTTAGACTTCTTGAAAGTGGTCATTACCGATGTATTGGTTGTGGTCTTTGTGAAAAAATTTGTATCTCAAATTGTATTACTATGGATACACGTTATGATGAAAATCAGAGAAAAGAAGTGAGTGAATATACCATTAACTTTGGACGATGTATTTTCTGTGGGTATTGTGCAGAAGTTTGTCCAGAGTTGGCAATTGTTCATGGAGGACGTTATGAGACAGCTTCAGAGCAACGAGCAAGTTTTTCTCTCTTTGAAGATATGTTAACTCCTATTGATAATTTGAATTTACAACAAGAGTATCAAGGGTTTGGTGCAGTTAGTCCTAACGCTGATGATAACATCAAACAGACGCCATTAGCGTACTAAAAAGGAGAAGAAAATGTATGAAGTAATAGCCTTTTATATCTTTGCAATATCGACAACGATACTGTTTTTGATTACGGTGATGAGTAAAAATGTTCTCTATGCCATGACATCATTGGCAGCAGGGATGGTAATGATTTCAGGATTCTTCTTCCTTTTGGGAGCAGATTTCTTAGGTGTGGTTCAACTGATAGTTTATGTGGGTGCAGTTATGGCACTTTACGCGTTTGCAATGATGTTCTTCGATGCAACCAAAGATATAAAAGAGAAGCATCAAAATCCAGCTTTGGTATTTTTATTGGGTGGATTAATGGCAGTTGTTTTTGTTGTAATGTTCTCTGCCCCAATTATTGGTGAGAATATTCAAGCACTTTATCCTGTTGGTGGAGCGAAAGATTTAGTATTGGCAGCTTACGGTCCAGAGATGATTGCAGGTAATACACATGATGTTGGATTGGTTCTTTTTACAAAGTACTTGGTCCCATTTGAAGTAGCAGCCGTGATGTTATTGGTTGCGATGATTGCAGGTATTATATTAGCTGGTAAGAAAATGGATTATTCATTAACAGAGTGTGAAGCCAGTGATAAAGATTTAGATGATGAAATTTTAAAAGGAGCAGGACAATGATGGAAATAGGTATTAGTCATTATCTTATACTTTCAGGAATACTGTTTAGTATAGGATTTATGGGTGTGCTTAGAAGAAAGAATCTTTTGATGCTCTTCTTTGCTACAGAGGTAATGTTAAATGCAGTAAACGTAGCGTTTGCTGCGATTGGAAATTATTATGGTGATTTATCAGGTCAAATGTTTGCCTTCTTTGTCATCGCAGTTGCAGCTTCTGAAGTAGCTGTTGGTTTGGGACTTTTGATTGTACTTTATAAAAAGTATGGTTCATTAGATCTTGATGTTATCTCATCAATGAAAGGATAGTAAGAATGGAAAGTTTAGTATATATAGCACTCTTTGCTCCTTTTGTTGGATCACTGTTTGCTGGACTCTTTTTTGCAAGACGTCAGAAAACTCATTTGGTAGGGATTGTTAACTCCGCTTTAATTGGTACATCATTTGTATCTGCTGTTATTTTGGCAATGCATGTAGCAGAGTTTGGACCAGTACATGTAACAATGATGAATTGGATAAGTGCTGGTGATTTAAGTATTCCATTTGGATTCCTTGTTGATGAAGTTTCTGTAACGATGATGGTTGTTGTCTCTTTAGTATCTACGATAGTACATATTTACTCTACAGGGTATATGGATCATGATAAATCGTACAACAGATTTTTCTCTTACCTTTCAGCATTCGTTTTTTCGATGATGATTTTGGTAATGTCTGATAACTTTGCTGGTCTATTTATTGGTTGGGAAGGTGTTGGTGTTTGTTCTTGGTTACTGATTGGATTCTGGTATCATAAAGAAGATAAAACATTTGAAGAAAATCCTTCTATATCTCCATCATGGGCAGCGAATGAAGCATTTATTATGAACCGTATTGCTGACCTTGGTATGTTGGTTGGTATTTTCCTTATTTACTGGAATGTTGGTTCTTTACAATATGATGTTGTATTTGAAGCATTACCAAACTTAGAAGATGGTTTACTTGTATCTATTGCCATTGCACTCTTTATTGGTGCGATGGGAAAATCAGCTCAGTTCCCACTTCATACATGGTTAACTGATGCGATGGAAGGTCCTACGCCAGTTTCTGCACTTATTCACGCAGCAACCATGGTAACAGCAGGGGTTTTCTTGGTTATTAGAGCTAACCCTCTTTACTCGTTAGATGCTGTTCATGGTGTTTCAATGTTTATTGCTTCTCTGGGAGCATTTGTTGCCTTCTATGCTGCATCTATGGCACTTAATGCCAGAGATATTAAAAGAATTGTTGCCTTGTCAACTCTTTCTCAGTTAGGGTATATGTTTGCCGCAGCTGGTCTTGGTGCATATTGGATTGCACTCTTCCACCTTGCAGCTCACGCATTCTTTAAGGCATTATTATTCTTAGGTGCAGGTAACGTTATGCATGCGATGGATGATGAACTTGATATCTTTAAAATGGGGGGAATGAGAAATGTAATGAGGGGCTCATATATCTATATGGGTATCGCTTCATTTGCATTGGCAGGTCTACCTATCATGGCAGGTTTCTATTCGAAAGATGCGATTATTGAGACTGCATTTAATGACGGAAGTTTCATTATTTGGGGAATCTTGGTTATTACAGCAGGAATGACAGCATTCTACAGCTTTAGACAAGTATTCTTTACATTCCACGGTGAAGAGCGTTATAAAGCACTTGGATTCCATCCTCACGATATGTATAAATATGTATTGGTTGCAATGGCACCATTGGCTGCTTTAGCAATTTCATTTGGTTGGTTCATGAAAGACTTTGAACACTTTATTACTAAAAGTCTTCCAGAGTATCATATGAGTCACCATACTCATGATATTGCTTGGTTACTTGGGACACTTGTAATTGTTTTTGCAGTAACAGGTATTGTTATTGCATATAAGAAATATGCGGGTAAAGGAAGTAATGCATGGAAAAGAGATGAAGAGTTTGAAGCATCATTTTTCTATAAATTGGTAGCAAACCAGTACTATGTACCTCATTTTTATGATCAATATATTGTACAACCATATACAATAGCTTCAGCAAAGTTTTGGGCAATTGATAAAGCGATAGTTGATGGGTCAGTTGACCTTATTGCAAAAGCATTCTATAAGTCAGGTGATGTTTCAAGAGGTATGCAAAATGGTAACCTTTCGTCTTACCTTAACTGGATGGGTGCGGGTGCATTGTTATTAGTAGTGGCTGCAGTAATTGCTGCATTCATGGGTTAAGGAGAGGATATGGATCATATATTAAGTATATTAATATTTTTCCCTGCACTAGCAGGGATATTAGGATTTGTTGTTGACAAGAACAGTGCGAAAGCATATGGTATTGCAGTGGCAACAATTGAGTTATTACTCTCACTATGGTTATGGGCAATCTATGATAGCTCAAATTCTGGTATGCAGTTTACTGAAATGGCACCACTTATTAAAGAGTTTGGTATTTCGTACAATTTAGGGGTTGATGGTATTTCACTTTTCATTGTTATCATGGCAACATTGATGACACTTATCGGTATTATCTCATTAAGAGATGATACAAAAAGTATGAAAAATATGATTGTTTCTCTTCTTTTCTTAGAGATGACAATGGTAGGTGTTTTCCTTTCATTAGATGCAATTATCTTTTACTTGTTCTGGGAGCTATCTCTTGTGCCAATGCTTTATATTATTGGTGCATGGGGTGGACCAACAAGAGTCTATGCGGCTGTTAAGTTTTTCCTCTATACATTTGCAGGATCACTTATCATGTTGGTTGGTCTCTTGGCAATGGCATACTTCTATAATTTAGAAACAGGTGTTTGGTCATTCAGCATTTTAGATTGGTATAAATTGCAGTTGACATCTGATCAGCAGTTTTGGTTATTTTTAGCGTTCTTTGCTGGTTTTGCCATTAAAGTTCCTATGTTCCCATTCCATACATGGTTACCTCATGCTCACGGACAAGCACCAACCATTGGTTCAGTTATCTTGGCAGCGGTACTTCTTAAAATGGGTACCTATGGTTTTGTAAGATTCTCATTACCAATTTTACCAGATGCATCGGTTGACTTTACGCCATTTATTATGGTCTTAGCCCTTATTATGGTTGTTTATACTGCCATGATTGCATTTGCACAAAAAGATATGAAACAAGTAATTGCATACTCTTCAGTGTCTCACATGGGTATTATTATGTTGGGTGTGTTCGCAATGAATGCTGAAGGACTTGGTGGTTCTATCTTCTTAATGTTGTCTCATGGTATTGTATCAGGAGCATTGTTCCTTCTTGTAGGTGTTATTTATGAGAGAACAGGAACAAAAGTTATGGATGAGTTTGGTGGTTTAGCATCAGTTATGCCAGTTTATGCAACTATCTTTGGTGTGATGCTTATGGCATCAGTTGGATTACCATTAACCATTGGGTTTGTTGGTGAGTTTCTTGTGTTACTTGGTTTCTATAAAGTATCAGTTATTGGTACTATTATTGCTGGTTCAACCATTATTATGGGTTCAGTTTATATGTTGGCACTCTTTAAAAAATCTTTCTTTGGACCGGTGAGACACGAGAAAAACTTATCTCTAAAAGATTTAGATGGTAGAGAACTTACCGCATTAATTCCATTGGTTATGATAGTAGTATGGTTGGGTGTTTACCCTAAACCAGTACTTGGACCAATTGACAATTCAGTAAAAGCACTATTGGTTCAAATGGAAAATAAAGCACAATTTGACTCAACAAGAGAGGCAATTATTGTGAGTAAAAAGGAGGTTAAATAATGTTTATAGATCCTAAAAGCATTACGATGGATGTCTTAAACCTTAGTACACTTATGCCAATGCTTATTGCCATTGCAGGTGGACTGGTTATTTTGACAATAGATTTAGTTAAAGAGAACATTCATAAATCTCTTTATGTTATGTTGACCATTTTGATTTTACTGGTTGATTTAGGGGCAACACTTGGTCTCAACTTTGGACCAGAAGAAAAAGGTTTCTTTGGTATTATGTTAATGGATGGTATTGCCATTCTTTCACAAGTAATTATTTTAGTTGCTTCAGTACTCTTTATTCCTTTGGCCTTGACATCTAAAAGATTCCATGAGTACTCGTATCCTGAGTTCTTTGCACTCTTCTTGTTTATGATTGCAGGATTCCAGTTTATGGTAAGTTCAGATAACTTGATTCTTATCTTTATTGGTATTGAGACGGCATCATTGTCACTCTATACCTTGATTGCACTGCATAACAGACATAACTCTTTTGAAGCAGCAGTTAAGTACTTTACAATGGGTGCCTTAGCAGCTGGTTTCTTTTCTATGGGTGCAGCTGTTCTTTACGGAGTATCTGGAAGTTTAGAGTTACATCAAATTGCAGTAGCAATTCAAAGTAGAATAGCTGAACCAGGTATTATGGTTTTACTTCTTGGTGGAGCAGGACTTTTATTGGCAGCATTTGCCTTTAAACTCTCTTTGTTCCCGTTCCATACATGGGCACCAGATGTATACGAAGGAGCTTCTGCACCACTAGCTGGATATATGTCAGTTGTGCCTAAGTTGGCAGCTTTTGTTGTCTCTATGAGAATCTTTGAAATGTTCATTGAGTTACAAGTAACATGGGTACAAGACATGGTTATTGCCTTAGCCGTGATTACGATGACCATCGCAAACTTAATGGCATTGGTTCAAGAAGATGTTAAACGTATGTTGGCATACTCTTCAATCTCTCATGCAGGTTTTGTAATGGTAGCAATTGCACTGGCAACAGATAAAGCAAATGCTGGTGTATTCTTGTACTATTCACTGTTTATGTTTACCAACCTTGGAGCATTTGCAATGTTATGGGTAAGTCGACACAAGCACAGAATTCACCATGCACGTTACGATCACCCTTATGAGAAGTTCTCGGGTATGATTAAAGTTATGCCTATGGCTGCGGTTGTAATGGGACTGTTTATGTTGTCTCTTGCAGGTGTTCCACCGTTCTCTGTATTCTGGGGTAAAATTTACCTTATGTCTGCAACCGTAGATGCTGGGTACATTTGGTTGGCAATCGTTATGGGTCTTAACTCTGCCATTGCAGCGTATTACTACTTGAAACTAATTGTTTATATGTTCTTAAAAGAGCCTACAGGATTAGCAACTCAAGAGACTGTTTACTACAATGTTACAAAACCACTGTTAACCATTCTTGGTTTTGCAGTATTTGTAACCGTAGCATCAATCTTCTATGTTAACCCACTCATTGAGTACATTAACGTAATGGTTAAAGCGACAAACTTCGGTATATAGTCCTTATAGCATAAGAAGAGGATTTATCTCCTCTTCTTTATTTTCTTTCTTCTCTAACTTTTTAAAAATACCAATAAAGAAAAACCATGAATTTGAAATCAGATTGCCTTTCCTGTCTTTTAACCCAAGCCCTACGTGTTACTAAAAATCTAAATCTTGATGAAAATATCTCTAAACAGATGATACTGATGGCATCTGGAGCTATTGCAACGTATGATGGGGTGACTCCACCTGTGGCGGCTGCTGATCTTTACCCTAAATTAAGTGCCATGATAGAAAAAGAAGATCTCTATAAAGAGCTAAAAACCCTTTCAACACAAGAAGCGATGAAACTCTTGCCAAAGATAGAACAAACTGTTAAAGAGACAGATGACCTACTTAGAGCAGCTATTAAAGCTGCTGTAGCAGGAAATGTTATAGATTTTGCCACACCGAACCATTTTGATTTGACAGAAGAGTTTGAAAAAGTCTTTCAAAGTACCTTTGCATGTGATGATGAATCAATATTTTTAGAGAAATTAAAAAAAGCAAAGTATTTTATGATTGTAGGAGACAATGTTGGTGAACATGTTTTTGATAAATTACTCTTAGAACAAATCTCTTTGATTTACCCGACACTTAATCTCTATTATGCCGTTCGTGGAAAGCCCATCATCAATGATGTAACTTTGTTGGAAGCAGGGGAGATTGGTATGAATGAGGTATCATCTGTTGTAGATTCTGGTGTTATAACGCCAGGGCTTTCGTATGCGCATGCTTCTGCAGAGTTTATGGAACTTTATAACAAGATGGACTTAATAATTGCCAAAGGCATGGGGAATTATGAGTGTTTAGAAGGAGTGAATGATCAACGAATTTTTCATCTCTTCAAGGTGAAATGTGATGTGGTTGCAGATGATGTTAATGCCAAACTTGGAAGTTTGATTTTTATGCAAAATAGAGAATGTTAAAAATCACTTCCTAAAAGAAGTTCATTTAACTCATGTAGAGGAAGAGAGACTTTCTCTTTGAATTTTGAGTTGTTAAAAGTACGTTGTCGTTTTGCCAGTTGTGCGGTATGGGTCACGATTTTCTCTTTCATTTGCATTTTTGTATAGTCTCCATCTAGGTAAGATAGAACCTCTTTAATTCCTATAGATTTCATGCTATTTGGAAGTCTAGTATAATGTTTTTCAAGATAAAAAACTTCATCAATAAGACCACATTTTATCATTTTTAGTGTACGTTCATTAATACGTGTTCGTAATAAGTCACGATGGACATCTATTTCATAAACAGGTAATGGTTCAACCATAGACGATACAGGAGGATTGGCTTTAAAATATGCTGTTGGTGTCATGTTTGTTTCAAAATAGAGATGTAACATTTTTTCTATGCGATAACGATCATGTGTTGCGATGGATTGAATATGTTCTTTATCTAAATTAGAAAGAAAGGTATGTGCTTCTTCAACGTTTTTAAGTAATTCATTACTCTTTTCTATGCTTGCTTCAGATATTTGGGGGAGGGGACTAATCCCATGCATCAAAATATGAAGATAAAAGCTTGTACCACCCACAATAATAAGATTTTTACCATCATTAATGGCTGTTTGTCTGGCTTCTTGATAGAGTTTTATAAATGTGGTGACATCAAATGGCTCATTGGGGAAAATAACATCCATACCAAAATGTCGAATAGAAGCTCTCTCTTGAAGAGAAGGTTTAGCCGAAGCAATATTAATCTCTTTATAAATAGACAAAGAGTCTAAAGAAAGTATATAGGCATTTTTTTCGTGTGCCAACTCTATGGCCAATGCTGTTTTTCCTGATGCAGTTGGTCCAATTAATGCTAATTGGTTAAATTCACCCATATTTTTTAATCCTAAAATTGTTATATCCTATAATAATGATGACATCTTAACGAACAATTGTGTAATAATTATGAAAATAATATACTAATTAATATATTTAAACATTTTATATTTTATATAGTGAAATAATGTTTTAAATGTTCACAATTTGTCTTTATATAGTTATAAGTTGTCGAACTCAGCTTAATAGGGTAAAATAGCGACTTACTTTTTAAAAGGATTTTTAATGTTATTCGATAAAGATAACCGGTTTAATTTAGCAAATTTAATTACCTTTGGTAATATTGCTGCTGGACTAATTGCGATTCACTTCATAGTCCATGGAGATTTTTTTACCGCCATAATTTTAGCATGGATTGCGGGTGGATTAGATATCGCAGATGGTAAAGTGGCTAGAAAATATAATCTCTCAACAGAGTTTGGAATTCAAGTTGACTCATATGCAGACTTTATATCATTTGTCGTGATGCCATCATTTTTACTCTATTATGCCATAACGGCTAATGCTACAGGGGTACAAGAGTTAATATTGGGGCTTCTTTTTATTGTCTATATTGTTTCTGGTTTACGACGATTGATTGAATTTAATATGAAATCAGAAGAGGGGGAAGTCGCAAAGTTTTTTGAAGGAGTACCTACCCCACTTGGTGCCATTCTTCTTTGGGTGCTTTATCTTTTATTTGCCTATGAATGGGTGAGTAACCCTTGGATTATTGGTGTTTTTGTTGCTGTTATTGCTTGGTCATTGAACAGTAAATTAAAAATTCCTCATCCCTAGACAATAGATATGAAAAATTTTAAAACAAAACTTGCCAATCTCTCAGAGATGGTAATGTTACAACACTCCATTTTCTCTTTTCCCTTTATATTTATCGCAATGTTGGTGGCAAAAGGGGGATGGTTTGGATGGGAACTTCTCATTTTAGGTACATTGGCTGCCATTAGTGCAAGAAATTTTGCCATGGGTGTTAACCGTTATCTCGATCGAGATATTGATGCCCTTAACCCACGAACACAAAATAGACCATCGGTAGATGGTCGAGTTAGTAACCGTACTATGGTTGCATTTATTGTTATCAATGCATTGTTATTTGTGGCAGTTGCCTATTTTATTAATTCTTTAGCATTAAAACTCTCTTTTCCTATTTTGTTTATTTTGGGAGCCTATACCGTTTTTAAACGTTTTTCTTCTATGGCACATATTATTTTGGGTATCTCTTTGGGCTTAGCACCCATAGCAGGAGTGGTAGCAGTGAGTAATGAAATTACCGTTTGGTCACTTTTCCTAGCAGGTGGTGTGGTCTTTTGGGTGGCAGGTTTTGATCTTCTCTATTCTTTACAAGACATAGAGTTTGATAAAAAATATGGTCTATACTCTATCCCTTCACAATTTGGTGCAGAAAATACCATGCATATCGCAAAGATGTTTCATTTTATAACCATTGTGTTATGGAGCTTCTTTATTCATAGTGCAGGATTAGGGTTATTTGCTACGCTGGCAGTTGTTTTAAGTGCCATTATGCTAACCTACGAGCACTATTTAGTTAGTAAAGATTTTACAAAAATAGACAAAGCATTTTTTACCATTAATGGATATTTGGGAATTATGTTTTTTATATTAATTATATTGGAGGTTATGTAAATGAATACAGAGCAATTACAGTTTCTCTTCTCTCTTTTTTCTTTCATTGGGGTAATAGGTATACTTATTTATCTTATACTTGAGCGATCAAAAGCAGATATCAAAGCAGACAGATTGGAACTATTTGAGTCAAGAGTTGTTTCATTACAAGATTATGTGTATGAGTTAGAAGAGCGTTTAGAATCAAATAAGAAACTTACGCAAGATGAGATCAAAGACCAAATCATAGAAATGTATGAAGAGGGCAAAGATTTAATGGTTATTGAAAACAGTTTAGACGTCCCTCGTGCAAAGATTGAGATGGTTTTAAAGTTTCATAAACTAAAAACTGAGCGTTAAATCTAAAATTCTGTTAATTTTCTCTTGAAATTAACAGAATTATTTGCTATAATCTCGTCCTCACAACAAAATGTGCACTCATAGCTCAGCTGGATAGAGCATCGGTTTGCGGTACCGAAGGTCTCAGGTTCGAATCCTGATGGGTGTACCACTATTCTTTATTTAACGAATAACTAGACGTATATCTATCATAATCTATATCAAATCCCAATTTTTTTAACTTAGAAATATAAACTCTTAGGCTTCCATCACTATTGCTTTCTATGGTCTCAAAAATAAAATTCTTTGAGAGGGGCTGTGTTATGTTAGACAGTAACAATGCCAAGATTTTAATCTCATTTGGCGAGAGTTTAACTTTTTTATTTTTAAGGTAAAGTTGTTTTGATGAGTTATGATAAAAAAAATCTTTGTAACGAATAATATTGGAACTTTGCTTTATTATTTTTTTATAGTGGTACCCAACTCTAATGCTTAACTCTTCGATGAGTAGTGGTTTTACCATGTAATCATCACCTATCATAAAAGATTTTTTAAGATTAAAAATATTGTAATACTCATCTATAAAAATAGTGGGGGTGGTATCTCCAGCTTCTTTTAGTTCTTTCATTGTGTTATAAAATATAAAGTTTACAATATAAAGATTATATGGTTTTGAATAGGTTAGATTTATAAGTTCTTCAGGTGATTCTATAATTGTAATATTAGAATCAGGAAAGATAGATTGATGGTTATGTTGTAGGCTTATTTCTCCTATTAAAATTGAGTACATTGTATTTCCTGTAGATAATTTAAATTTTATCTTTCTACTTATAAATAGTAACTAAAATAGACACTTTTAGGGCAATAAAAAGCGTCTATGTCCCAAGGAGAAGCATTTTAACTTTATGTATTAGTTCATTTTTTAAGAAAAAATAAAAAATAAAAGTATTAACAATTCATTAACAAAAATTTAATATACTGCGGAAAATAAAGTAATAATCAGGAGATATAATGCAAGTTATCAGCCAACTGGTCTTAGATGAAAATAATATGGCATTTCACCCAATGATGGGTAACAGTTATCAATTAAATGCAATTGGAAAAGAAATTTTAAATATGTTAAAACAGCACAAAGTTAAAGATGAAATTATTGAAGTATTAGCCAAAGAGTATGATATGCCAGAGCATGAACTTTTTATTGATGTCAGTGACTTTATTTCAAAATTAAAAGTATATGGACTTTATCAATAATGGGTACAGTCGCAATAAGTGGGTTGAATAATACCGATAATCCAGCACCAGGTATACCTGTTGCAAAAAGTTTGAAAGAAAATCATCGACTTATAGGATTTAGCTATGACCCGAATGAACCAGGAAACTATCAAAAAGTAGTCGATAAAACTTATTTGATGCCGTACCCATCGTTAGGATTTGATGAGTTAAAACAACGGCTCCTCTATATCAAAGAGAAAGAAAATATTACGGCGATTATTCCAAATTTGGATGCAGAGTTACCTCTTTACATAAAATACCAAGAAGAGATAAATAATATGGGCATCAAATTGTGTCTACCCAGTGCAGAAAATTTTGAATTACGAAATAAAAATAAGTTAGATAGTTTATCAGAACAGTTAGAGATAACCTATCCTAAAACCTATGAAATTAGCAGTATTGTTGAGCTGGAACGTATTATAGAAGAGGACAGTTTAGAGTTCCCATTAATGATAAAAGGAAATTACTATAAAGCTTATAAAAGTTATAGCTTAGATGCTGCAAAAGAAGCATTTGTTAAAATTTCTAATGAGTGGGGTTTCCCAATTTTGGTACAAAAAGTTGTCTTTGGTGATGAGGTTAACTTAGTGGGTGTAGGCGATGGGAAAGGTGAACTTAAAGGGGCAGTTGCCATTAAAAAGTTAACCACGACTGACATCGGAAAAATATGGACAGGCTTGACCATTCAAAATGAGAAACTAATGCAGATAGCAAAAGATTTTGTTGCCCAAACTGCGTGGAGAGGTCCTTTTGAATTAGAGTGCATGATAAATATGCAAAATATTTACCTAATTGAAATTAACCCAAGATTTCCAGCATGGGTCTACTTTGCTACTGATATTGGCATTAATTTACCTCAAATAGTTATGGACATTATAGAGGAGAAAGAGGTATCCCCTCAATTAGAATATCCGACCAATAAAATGTATATTAGGGTTGTTGATGAATTCACAACGGACTTTACAGATTTTATGAAACTTTTATCAACACAAGAATTATAAGGAACTACTATAATGAGTAAAAAATATGAAAAACCAACCATAAATAAAATAGATTTTGCAATGGCATCAAAATATGGAAGCCCAGTAAAAAGTCAAAAGATTAGAACGCAAATAGATGGAGTAAGTGTTAATGCCTTAACCGAAAAATATGGAAGTCCACTTTTTGTCTTTTCTCAAAAGAGTATAGAAGAAAAATATAATACCTTAAAAGATGCATTTGAAGCAAGATACTCTGATGTAAAGTTTTCATGGAGTTATAAAACCAATTATCTTAATGCCATATGTAAAATTTATCATGAGTTGGGTTCTAGTGCTGAAGTTGTAAGTGAGTTTGAATATCAAAAAGCACGAGCCAATGGGGTAGAGGGAAAAGATATAATTTTTAATGGTCCCTATAAACCTAAAAAAGATTTAAAAATTGCGGTACAAGAGGGTGCAAAGATTCATATTGATAACCTTTTTGAGTTGGGAGATTTAGAAGAGATTGCTGATGAATTAAACATAAAAATACCAGTTGCCATTCGAATTAATATGGACACAGGCATTTATCCAGCATGGAGTAGATTTGGATTTAACTATGAAAATGGTGAAGCCTTTGATGCCGTTAAAAAAATATATGATGGTGGAAAACTTTATTTGACAGGTCTACATAGTCATATTGGTACATTTATGTTAGATGCCAATGCTTACAAGTTAGCAACGACGAAGATTATGCAGTTAAAAGAACAAGTTGAAGAGAAGTTTTCTTGTGAAATAGAGTATATTGATTTGGGTGGTGGTTTTGCGAGTAAAAGTAACCTTAAAGGAATTTATCAATCTTCAGAAGTCGTGGTTCCTACGGCCGATGATTATGCTCAAGCAATTACCGATACGATTTATGCTTTAAATAAAAGTGAAAAATTACCTACCCTTTATCTTGAAACAGGACGACACCTTATTGATGAAGCAGGATATCTTCTTACCAGTGTATGGGGATACAAACGATTTCCAGATGGTAAAAAAGGGTATATTTTAGATGCAGGAGTTAACCTTCTTTATACATCTACATGGTATAACTTTAACATAGAGCTAGATAAACGTTACGAGGGTGATAATGAACCAAGTATGTTAAATGGTCCTCTTTGTATGAATATTGATATCATAGAAGAGAATTTAATGTTACCGCCACTCGATAGAGGAAGCGTTATCTCCATCTCGCCAGTGGGTGCGTATAACTATACTCAAGCAATGCAGTTTATACGCTATAAACCAGCAGCAGTTTTAATAGATACTGAGAGTAATGTTAGGCTAATTAAAGAGGTAGATGATCTCGAAACTGTTAACTTTAAAGAGGTTTAAATTTGTCATGCTAAAAAATATTCTAAAACCTTATAGTGCCATACTTTTTTTAAACAATAAAGTAGCTGGTATCGTAATATTTGCTATTACTTTTATCAATCCGTCGGTTGCCATAAGTGGAATATTTGCAGTCTTTTTTACGGTCATGTTTACAAAACTTCTTGATATGAAAGATGAATATTTAAATCAAGGGTTTTATATTTATAACTCCTTATTGGTTGGTATGGGAATTGGATATATTTTTATGCCATCCCCCATAAGTGTTGTCTTAATTGCTGTCGCTTCAGCGTTTACATTTATGTTTGCTTTTATGCTAAATAGATTGTTCAGTAGTTATAAAATACCGATTTTGTCATTGCCTTTTTCTATTGTGACCATATTTGTTTACTTAGCATCACTTAAATACTCTAGTTTACTTTCGACCTTAATAAACAATGCAACACTTTATGATATAGAACTTCCTTTAATCATAAGTAGTTTTTTTAAATCGTTTGGAACCATATTTTTCCTACCCAATAATATTGCAGGTATACTACTACTTGTTTTGGTGCTTTATTTCTCACGTATTATCTTTATTTTGGCAACCATCGGATTTTATTTTGGGGTAATGTTTCATGGTTTTTTAGTAGGTTCTTTTGAGCAAGCTTTAGCCAATCCTTATGCCTTTAATTATATTTTGACCTCGGTTGCATTGGGAGGGATTTTTCTTCTGCCAACCATAAAAAGTTTAGTGTTAAGTTTAATAGGTGTTGCCATCAGTGTTGTGTTAACGGATGCCATTGCTATTTTGTTTAATTATTATGCCATACCAGTATTTACCATACCTTTTAATTTAACTGTTATTACTTTCATATTTATTCTTTCAATTATTTACTATAAAGAGTTTAATTATAATATTCAATCAACCCCCGAAAAGTCTCTCTCGAGGTATTTGAGTAATGTTTTTAGATTTGGAGAAGTATTTACAAAAATATCGGTACCATTTTCTGGAACATGGAGTGTTTATCAAGCCTTTGATGATATATGGACACATAAAGGAGAGTACAAATATGCTTATGATTTTATAAAATTAAAAGATCAAAAGAGCTATAAAGATGAGGGGAATTATCCTTCTGATTATTACTGCTTTGGTGAGTCTGTTTTATCTCCTATCTCAGGGTATATTATTGATAGACGAGATGATTTAGTAGACAACAATATTGGTGATGTTGATAGGGTTAATAATTGGGGAAATTATATTATTATAAAAAGTGACTCAGGATTTTATGTCAAAATATGTCATTTAATGCAGTATTCTATTACTCAAAAAACAGGAGAATATATTAGTGTTCATCAAGTCATTGCTAAGTGTGGAAACAGTGGGTACTCCCCTCAACCACATATTCATGTCCAAGTTCAATACCTAGGTATCTTAGGTGGTTTTACAAAAGAGTTCTGTTTTAAAGAGTATTGCTTAAACAATAAATTGATTTTTAACGACACACCTTCTAAAAATAGTGAAATCAGTTCAGTCATTGTTGATAAAAGTGTAAGTTCAAGATTAAGCTTTGTTTTGGATGATGTATTTACCTATAAGGTCTATGAAAAAGAAATATTTAAAGAGAGTATTGAATTTGTTGTTAAGATGAATGAACTTAGTGAATTTTTCTTAGAAGATAACCGTGAAAACAGGCTTTACTTTTACAGTGATGACACACAGTTTTATTTTTATAATTATGAGGGAGACGAATCTTATTTGAAGTGGATTTTTATAGTGGCACCAAGGTTTCCATTTATTAATAAAGAAGAGATAGCCTTTGATGATTATTTACCCATTAATTTGGTAAAAAATAAATTTCAGATTATGAAAATTGAGTTGTTGTCTACGATAAATAAAAATTATTCTAAACTTCAAAAAACCTATACGTATAAGCATAACAGTATACATAGTGAACATGGAATGATTCAATTAGAACTTTTTAATAAAGGCTTTAAACTTATAGAATATAAAAATTATAAACTTATTAGAGAGAATTAACAATTCATTAACAAAGTTTATATAAAATACAAAACATTTGAAATCAGAGGAGAGCAAGAATGAAAAAAGTTATTTTAGGATCATTGGTTCTGTTGAGTAGTCTATTCGCAGAAGATACAATAACCGCACTACCATACTATGGAACCATAAATTATAAGGGAGATACTTCAACGCTTAAAGATGATGGTACAATCATGGGTACATACTTTAGCATGGGGAACCTAGGTTATCTTGTTGAGTTAGATTATACCAATACGAATATAAGTTATAAAAATCCAGCTATTGATAATTTAAAACAAGATGATATTACCTTAACCTATGCAAGTTATGCTGAAAATTTAATGTTTAAAAGTGGTATGCATTATGTTAGTACTACCGATGTAGACTTGGGTGATGGTGAAGTGCTTATTGGGCAACTTGGTGGGTATCATTGGAACGGATATGATAAGCACAGTTATGGATTAGAAGGGTATTATTCAATCTATCCAGATGGACATGATGAAAATGGTGTAAAGAAATCTATTCAAGTAATGCAATTTACGCCATACTATCAGTACTCTCAAGCGATAAATCTTAACACTCGAAATGTTATAGGATTGAAGATTAACTATCAAAATGCAAATGCTTATGAAAAACAAGATTATGCTTCATTTGAACTAGAAGATACACTTTATTATAAAAAGTTTTATGCTACAGTTAAAGCATATGGTGGAGAGATGAAAACAGGTGTTAAAGATGGTGGACATACTATCTATAATACAAAAGATTTAATCAAAGAGGGGTATAGTTTAAAGATGGGATATTATCTCACTAAAGAACTCTCTATGTCGGCAAGTTATTCTATTAATAACTTTAAAGAAGTAGGACAGGTTGAAGATACATCCAATGATATTATCGTTGGAACGTTAAGTTACAGTTTTTAATAAACAAATAAAGGTATATCGTGCATAAACTTTTACTAATATTTTTATTGACGTTATCACTACTAA
>Ga0256826_1000636_pt1 | contig 21357 bp, 21 predicted proteins | sample CV79metaG_FD_185975 | JGI IMG/M metagenome (GOLD analysis project Ga0256826, IMG submission 185975) | Hydrothermal vent microbial communities from East Pacific Rise, Pacific Ocean - CV79 | ecosystem: Environmental > Aquatic > Marine > Hydrothermal vents | place: Pacific Ocean: East Pacific Rise...
CATCGATAGCATTTTTTATAAGGTTTAACATAACTTGTAAAAACTCATTTGGGTGTAGTTTGATGGTGATATTTTGTAGTGATTTGGTTATCTTGATATCTTTTTTTCTAATAGAACCATCCAAGAAGTCTATTGATTTTAGGATAAGCTCTTTTAGGTTTGCCTTTTCGATTTTACTACTTGGCAGATAGAATGTTCTAAAATCCTCTATGGTTTCAGACATAAACTCTATGTTGTCTTCGATTTTATTATACTTTTCATCTACTTTTTGTGGGTCGATATTTTTGCTGAAAACATTAAATTTTAGAAGAGCTATAATGGAAGCAATTTTATTAATTGGTTGTCTCCATTGATGGGCTATCATTGAAAATAGCTCTCCTATTAGAGCTTGTCTTGATTGGAAAATAAGCTTTTGGTTAGTCTGTTTTATCTCCTCTTCGTAGCTTTTTAGTATTTTGTTTATAACTCTTGATAGATATAATGATAGGAGAATAGAGATAATGCCAACTATAGTTAAAATAGATAGACTTCTTTTTATATTTTCACTATTTTTTTTCTGTAGTCTATCTCTTCTTTTGTTTATGCTCTCATACATCATCTCAAAGTTTTCAACAGCGTGGATATACCAGTCATATTTTGGGATATAGCCTGTGTAAATAAGAAAGTTTTTATCTTCAGAGTATCCTTCTGAATTATGAATTGTTGCCTCATCCATAAAATCTACATCAGGCTCAAATATTATTTTTTTATTTGAATCTGAAATAAATATGTATCCATTTTGAAATTTCTCTTCATGTTTTAGATACCCTATAATATCAGGTTCTATAAGTTTTTTTATGGATTTATTATCTATGTTTGTTGTCTCTTTTAGATGTTTTGTTACTCTATCATCGTAATAGTTGATAAAATCAAGAATATTAACAACTCTCTCTTTTAGATATCCTCTCTCTGCTACTTCATGTATCTCTACAAATTTTTTAAACTTTTTTTTCGCCTCTTCATGTTGGGTATAGGATATGGTAAAGTAGGAAAAAGCACCATAGAGAAGTAGTGATATAAGTGGAAAAATAACAATAATTTTGGTTAGATTTGATGTTTTTATATCTTTTATCATAAAAACCATCTTATCAACTTGTAACCAAGTTTTAGATAAAATCGCGACAATAATTATAATTAGGGATGAACTAAAATGAGTATAGAAAAAAGAAGTATAGATATAAAAATTTTGGTAAAAAAATACAACACTCCTCTATATGTGTATGACTTTAATAGTATTACTAGCCGTTATGAAGAGCTAAAAGGGGCATTTGATGGTAAAAAATCACTAGTTGCTTATGCTGTAAAATCAAATTCAAATCTAGCAGTAGTACGTCATCTTGCCAATCTTGGAGCAGGGGCTGATTGTGTGAGTATTGGAGAGGTAAAAAGAGCTTTAAAGGCAGGAGTCGAGAAGTATAAAATTATCTTCTCAGGTGTTGGTAAAAAAGATGAAGAGATAAGAGAGGCACTCTCTCTTGGAATTTTGTTAATTAACCTAGAGAGTGAAGCAGAGATGAAAAGAGTTGAGATGATAGCTCGGGAGTTAGATATAGAGGCTAGAATATCTATTAGAGTTAATCCAAATGTTGACCCTAAAACTCACCCATATATCTCAACAGGACTTCATGAAAATAAGTTTGGGGTTAGTATTGATATGGCGAAACGTATGTATATCTATGCTAAAAAATCAGAGCTATTAAATCCTATTGGAATCCATTTTCATATAGGCTCTCAATTAACAGAACTCTCTCCTATAGAGGAGGCGTGTAATATTGTAGCTGATTTAGTACGCTCACTTCAAGCACTTGATATTGATATTAAGTTTTTTGATGTTGGTGGTGGAATAGGTGTTGTTTATGATGATGAGGTTACTATTAAACCAGAGGCTTATGCACAAGTTGTTACAAAAGCGATAAAAGGCTTAGATGTGACAATTTTGTCTGAACCTGGACGATATATGATGGCAAATTCGGGTATATTTCTAACCAAAGTATTATACGAAAAGGTAAATGGGGATAAACGGTTTGTAATTGTTGATGGAGCTATGAATGATTTGTTACGTCCAAGTCTATATAACGCTTATCACAAGATAGAAGCTGTACAGAGAGATGGCGAGAAGTCTATTGCTGATGTTGTAGGACCTGTTTGTGAAAGTGGAGATTTTTTGGGAAAAGATATCTCTTTACCACCACTTGAACATAATGATATCTTAGTGGTTCACTCCGTTGGTGCATATGGTTTTACAATGTCGAGTAACTATAACACTAGAGGAAAAGTAGCAGAGGTTGCTATTTTGGATGGAGAGGATTATCTGATTAGAGAGCGTGAGACATTTGAGGACCAAATACGTCTTGAAGAGAGTTGCGACACTAGTTGGCAAAAGAAGTAATAAAAGGAAAAAATATGACACTTGATGAACTACGCATAGAGATTGATACGATAGATGATAAACTGCTGAAACTTTATAATGAGCGTATGGAGTATGTTCATCAGGTTGGAGAGTTGAAAAATACAACAGGTGCACCTATCTATCGTCCAGAGAGAGAACAGGCTATTCTCAATCGTCTAAAAAAACAGAATAATGGTAAGCTAACAGATGAGGCTATTGATGCTCTTTTTATAGAGATGTTTACCGTTGCTAGAAACTTGGAGCTTCCTGAACGTGTTGCATATCTTGGTGAGGAGGCTAGTTTTACTCATCAAGTAGCAATGAGTAAATTTGGGGCGATGAGTTCATATCTGCCAATTAAATCTATACAGGGAGTATTTAGGGAGGTGAGTAGAGGAACTGCAAAATTTGGTGTTGTTCCTATTGAAAATAACTCAAATGGTATTGTAAGTGATACTATTCACTCTTTGGATGCCTATGATTTAAAGATTATTGCCGAGGCTGTGCTAGATGTGCATCTAGCATTTGCTACACTAAGTGATGTTCAAGATATCAAGAGAATATATTCAAAAGATATTGCATTTGGTCAGTGTCATAATTTTTTAGAGGATTTGGGTCTTGAGGATGTTGAGTATATACCTGTGGAGTCTACAGTAAAAGCTATAAAGATGGCACTCGAAGATAAAGAGGCAGCAGCTATCTGTCCAAAGGTGGCTTCAACTCTATACCGACTACCTCTTCTTTTTGATAATATCCAAGATGCTGATAATAATAGAACAAGATTTTTTATTATTAGTAATTTTGAAAATCTTCCATCTGAATCAGACAAAACATCTATCTTGGTACGTCTACCAAATACTCCAGGGGCATTGGTTGAGTTTTTGAATGATTTTGAGCAGTCGAATATTAATCTGACAAAGATTAAATCACATATTATAGAGGGGCAATCTCTATTTTTTATAGAGTTTGATGGACATAAGGAGAATAGCGATATTCAAAGAATTGTGAAGAAACATAATCAAGGTATTAAGATATTAGGCTCTTATGTAAAAGAGACAGATGATGTGTAATTTAAAAAAACAGAAGGGATGATAATGAGATTTAATGAAGCACTAAAAGATATTAAAATTTATGAAGCAGGAAAACCAATTGAGTTGGTGGTTAGAGAGTTTGGAATTGCCCCTGAGGATGTAGTTAAACTTGCATCCAATGAAAATCCAAAAGGTTGTAGCCCAAAAGTAGCCAAAGCGATTGCTGATAATGCCTATAGAGCATTTTTATATCCTGATGATAGTTTTTATGAGTTAAAAGATGCTCTCTCTAAGAGATTTGATGTGACTGATGAGAATATTATTATAGGAGCAGGTTCAGACCAAGTTTTAGAGTTCATATCTCGCTCTTTGCTAACACCAAATGATAAAGTTCTAATGTCACAAGTGACCTTTGCGATGTATGAGATTTATGCAAAACAGATGGGAGCTAAAATAGTTAGAACACCTAGTTATCAACACAAGGTAGATGAGTTTATAGATGCGTATCGTGAGCATAACCCAAAGATTATCTATATCTGTACTCCAAATAATCCAACAGGAGATGCGATTACAAAAGAGAATGTTCTAAAGATTATCAATGCCGTAGATAAAGAGACAATGATAGTGCTAGATGGTGCATATATGGAGTATGCTACAGCTAAAGATAGCGTATATAGTATCACTCCAAATGATTTAATAGATTTTGAAAATGTTATCTATTTGGGAACATTTTCAAAAGCGTATGGATTGGGTGGTATGAGAGTAGGATATGGAATTGCCAATACCTCACTTATCAAAGAGCTTTACAAGATGAGACCACCATTTAATATCTCAACACTATCGCTAGTAGCAGGGATAGAGGCTTGTGGAGATAATGAGTTTGTGGCTGAATCTATTGCACTACATCAACAAGAGATAGGTAGATATGAGGAGTTTGCAAAAGAGAATGGAATTGAGTATATTGAGAGCTATACTAACTTTATTACATATCTTTTTGATGAGAATATGAACTCTACAGATATTTCAGATAAACTTTTTAAAGAGGGAGTGATTATTCGTAATCTTGCCTCTTATGGTATGAATGCTGTGCGTATTACTATTGGTACTACAAAACAGAATGATAGATTTTTTGAAATGTTTAAAAAGGTTGTAGTTTGAGTAAGTTTGGGGATTTAAAAGAGAAGAGTATTGAAGAGTTAGAGTCTATTGCACAAGAGGTACGAGATAAGATTTTAGCAACAGTCAGTAAAAATGGTGGACATCTAAGCTCCACTTTGGGGGCAACAGATATTATAGTAGCGATGCACGCTGTCTTTGATGCAACAAAAAATCCCTTTATCTTTGATGTATCACATCAATCCTATGCACATAAACTAGTAACTGATAGATGGGATGAGTTTGATACCTTGCGTCAGTTTGGAGGGTTAAGTGGATATACTAAACCAAAAGAGTCTCCAACTGATTACTATATGGCAGGTCATAGCTCAACCTCTATCTCTCTTGCTACAGGTGCTGCAAAAGCTATTGCCTTAAAAGGTGAAGAGGATGAACGAGTTCCTATAGCATTTATTGGTGATGGAAGTATGAGTGCAGGGATGGTCTATGAGGCGATGAATGAGTTGGGAGATAGAAAATATCCTGCTATTATTATTCTAAATGACAATGAGATGAGCATAGCCTCTCCTATTGGTGCTTTGAGTCGTATCTTGTCTCAAACTATGGCATCCCCTTTTTATCAAAAATTTAAAGCAAAAACAAAAGAGATGTTGGAGAACTTCCCAGATAGTGCTACCTATATGGCAAAACGTTTTGAGGAGTCTTTTCATTTAATTACCCCTGGAATTCTTTTTGAAGAGCTAGGTTTAGAGTATATCGGTCCAATCAATGGTCACAACATAGCCTCTTTGATAGATACTCTAAAGATAGCAAAAGATATGAAGAGACCTGTACTTATTCACGTACAGACTACAAAAGGTAAAGGTTATGAGGTAGCAGAGGGTGTAGGAAAAGAGCATTGGCATGGAGTTGGTGCATTTGATGTAACTACAGGTGATGTTATTAAAAAATCAGCTCCAAAAGCCTCTACTGCTATTTTTGCTGAAACATTAGTAGAGTTGGCAGATGAAGATAAAAAGCTAGTTGGAGTGACAGCAGCTATGCCAAGTGGTACAGGTATGAGTTTAGCACTAGAGAAGTATCCTGAAAGATTTTGGGATGTAGCAATAGCAGAGCAACATGCTGTAACCTCTATGGGTGCTTTGGCAAAAGAGGGTTTTAAACCATTTTGTGCCTTATATTCAACCTTTTTACAAAGAGGATATGACCAAGTAATTCATGATGTTTGCCTAATGAATCTAGGTGTAGCCTTTGCCATAGATAGAGCAGGACTAGTAGGTGAAGATGGAGAGACACATCAAGGTGTTTTTGATATCTCATTTCTTAGAGCTATTCCCAATATGACTATCTTTGCACCATCCTCAAACGAGACAATGAAAAAAGCGATGAGGTTTGCCAAAGATTTTGAGACTCCATGTGCCTTTAGATACCCAAGAGGAGCATTCACCTCCACACAAGAGAGTAGTGCAGAGTTTGAGCTTGGAAAATCATATACTATCAAAGAGGGAAAAGATATTCTATTTATAGGTTATGGAAATGGAGTAGGAAGAGCCGAGCAGGTAGCAGAGCTTGTAGAAGCCAATCCTACCATTTTAGATTTACGTTTTGTAAAACCTTTGGATATAGCACGACTAAAAGAGTTAGCAAAAACTCATAAAAAATGGTTTGTATTTAGCGATAGTGCAAAAATAGGAGGGGTCGGTTCTGCTCTACTAGAGATGCTTTGTGATGCAGATATCAGAGATATAGACTTGACATCTTTTGAGTATGAAGATGAGTTTATTACACATGGAAATACTAAGTTGGTTGAAGAGTCATTGGGACTTTTACCTGAGCAGTTGGCAAAGAGAATAAAAAAGGAAATATAGTTATGATAGTAAAGTTTGGTTGTAAAAATATTAAAGCTATTAAAGCCTATGAAAATATAGAGATAAAACCAATTACTATTATAATGGGTGAAAACTCTAGTGGAAAAACTTCTATTCTTCAAGCGTTATCTCTTTTGAATGTAAATAAGACATTTGGAAATAATATTCAAAAAATAAAATATAATAATCCATTTTCTCAACTAGGAAATACCAATAGTTTTAAAAATAGAGATGATGAAGTGGTTTTTTCTTTTGAGATAACAGAAAGAGATACGACATTAACCTTAACTTATATAGATGATGAAGTTGATAGTCAATATGGTATTTTAAAAAGGGTAGATATTGATAATGCTGATATGAACGTTTCACTAGAGTTAGAAAATATTGAATCATTGGAGTATAAAGTTAATATTAAAGAGATGCATAATAATAGTATCTTTAAGTCATTGGAGAATATTAAAATATATACCAATCTAAGATTAATTACTAGATTTGATGCAAAGGGAAATATAACGGTTGATGATGTTCTTAAATTGATACAAAAAGCAATAAAAATTATATTAAAACCTTTGGATATACTGCTTGATAATCTTACCTCCATCCGACATATTGGAATGATAAAAGAGAAAAATGAAACTTATGATTATGGACTTGATTATATTGGTTATTTTGGAGAAAAGTATAAAGATAGAGCGTTGAGTTTAGAAAGTACTAAGTTTTTAGAAGATGCTATCAGTCATATATTTGATTATGATTTGGTAGTTGATAAAACGAAACAAGAACTATTTTTAGAGGTTGAAAACAAGAAGTTACAACTTCATATGTTTGGAAGCTCTATTGGCTCAACCATACCGATTTTAACACAATTTGCACAAAATAGAGAAGAGAGTATAAAAGATAAATATAGATTGACAATTATTGAAGAGCCTGAACTTAATCTTCATCCACAATCACAAGCACGATTTGTAGAGGCACTCTTTAAAGATAATGTACCTAAAAAACATTATACGATATTGGAAACACATAGTGACCATATCTTAAATAAAATCAGATTCTTAGTCTCTAAGAAAATAGTAAAATCAGAGAATGTAGTAGTATACTATAAGCAAAAAAGTTTTAAATTTCAAAAAATTAATATAAATGAGTGTGGGGAGTTTGTACAGGAGTTTCCTAAAGGCTTTTATGATGCAACATTAAATGATATTTATGCTTTGGGAGAAGATTGTTAATGTTGGCATTAGAGGATGATTTAATATCTGAATATATAGCTTTTCAAAAAGGAAAGAAGAGTGGTTATAATAAAGATACTATTATTAAGCTGTTTAAGTATCTTCATCTACCATTTAAAATGTCTGTTCAACAAAAAAATGATATAGGTTTGTCTGATGAAGTAGCAAAAAGTTTAGCTGATAATGGAACAGTAAAAATACGAAATTTTATAGATGAAGAGGCTTTGATTAGTGCTACTAAATTAAAAATAATGTTAGCTAAAGATAGAACTTGTGGTACATATCCATACCCATATATAAATATATTAGATGATGAGACTGATGTGAGCTTTACTGCAACCTATAAAAGTGGTGAAAATAGAGATAAAGCCACAGAGCATATAAAAGCATTACTTAAAGATGCGAATAGTATTAAAATTTATGATAGATATTTAAGTGCAAATAGTAGTTGGAATAGTAATAAACAAGTTTTATTTGATATTTTACCTCAAAAAACGATTCAAATTGATATCTATTGTGAACACAATTGGAATATAAGTCGTAAAACTGATTTAACTACAGTTTGTATAGATTGGACAATTAATAAAGAGAATTGGGACTTTACAGTACATGATAGATATATAGAGACTGATAGAGTTATTATTCTGTTGAGTAGTGGTATTATAAATTTAAGTAGTGCTTCAACAAAAGATTTCACTTATATAGTGAAAATAAAATAAGTGAATAAATATATTAAAGGAAGCATATAGTAATGTCAAAAGAGTACATTTTTACAAGTGAATCGGTTACAGAGGGTCATCCTGATAAGATGGCTGACCAGATAAGTGATGCGATTTTAGATTATATTATAGAGCGAGATAGTACGGCTAGAGTAGCAGTTGAAACACTTGTTAGTAACGGGTTTTGTGTTATTGCAGGTGAGCTTAAAACAAATACTTATGCTCCTATGCAGGAGATAGCTAGAGCAGTTATTCGTGAGATTGGGTATACCAATGCATCTTTTGGCTTTGATTATCGAAGTGCAGGGATACTCAATGGAATTGGTGAGCAGAGTAGTGATGTAAATCAAGGGGTTGACCAAGAGAATGGTGAGCTAGGAGCAGGAGACCAAGGAATCATGTTTGGATATGCTTGTAATGAGACTCCTGAACTTATGCCTCTTCCTATACTATTAGCACATAAAATTACAGCAAAACTAGCAGAGGTGCGTAAAAATGGAACAATACCTTTTTTACGACCTGATGGAAAAGCACAAGTTAGTGTGAAGTATGTAGATGGAAAACCTGTAGCAATAGATACAGTTGTGGTCTCTACTCAACATAACGATGATGTTTCCCAAGAGATTTTGCGTGAAGCAGTGATTACAGAGGTGATAGAGGAGGTGATTCCAAAAGAGTTTCTTCATGGAGATATCACCTACCATATTAACCCTACAGGTAGATTTGTAATTGGTGGGCCACAAGGTGATGCAGGATTAACAGGTCGAAAGATTATTGTAGATACCTATGGTGGCTCTTGTCCTCATGGTGGTGGTGCATTTTCGGGAAAAGACCCTACCAAAGTTGACCGTTCGGCAGCTTATGCAGCTAGATATGTGGCAAAAAATTTAGTTGCATCTAAAGTTGCAGATAGAGTAACCATACAACTAGCCTATGCGATAGGTGTCGTGCAACCTGTCTCTATAATGGTGGATACTCATGGTACTTCCTCTTTTGATGAGTTACAAATTGAAACTTGTATTAGAGAGCTTTTTGACCTCTCTCCAGCAGGGATTATAAAAGAGCTTAATCTATTAAGACCTATATATAAAAAAACAGCCTCTTATGGTCATTTTGGTCGTGAAGGTATGGGCTTTAGTTGGGAAGAGATAAATCGGGTTACAGAAATTAAAAACTATCTCAATTGTGAGTTTTAATAAATAATATTAAAGAAATGCTTAAGCTACTTTTGCTATAGTTTGATAACCAAAAATAAAGGAAATAAAATGGCAGTAAAAATTTTAGATGTATGTATTAACTGTGCAGCTTGTATCGACGAATGTCCTACAGAAGCAATCGTAGATGAGGATGATAACCCAACAGGAGAAGAGATTTATTTTGTATACGAAGATAAATGTGTTGAGTGTGTAGACCACTTTGATACTCCAGCTTGTGCTGAAGCTTGTCCAACAGAGGGTTGTATTGTATGGGATGAGCCAAAAGAGGGTGCTACTCTTCACGCTGACAGAGGTACTCCAGGTACAGCTGTAGTTGAAGACTAAGTTCAAATTAAACTATTGTAAAGTGTGGCTATTTTAGCTTCGCTTTACAACCTACTTTTTTTCTTTCTAATCAATTCTTTTATTTAATTCTTTTTTGATATAATTCCATCTCAAAATACTTTAGTAGTGGTTTAAAATATTTTAAAATCACTAAGCTTAATGGAGCAAAATCGTGGAACAAACATTATCAATCATCAAACCAGACGCAGTAGCTAAAAACGTAGTAGGGCAAATTCTTGCTAGATTTGAGGGAGCAAACCTTAAAATTGCAGCAACAAAAAAGATTCAACTTAGTCAAGCAGATGCAGAAGCATTTTATGCGATTCATGCAGAACGTCCTTTCTTTAAAGACCTTGTAGCGTTTATGATTTCTGGTCCAGTTGTTGTAACTGTACTTGAGGGTGAAAATGCAATGCAAACAAACAGAGATTTAATGGGTGCTACAAATCCTGCTGAAGCAGAGGCTGGTACAATTAGAGCTGATTTTGCTGAAAGTATTGATGCTAATGCAGTTCACGGTTCTGATTCTGTTGAGAATGCAGTTAATGAGATTAACTTCTTCTTTGCACAAAGAGAGATTGTATAAGGTATCATAAGCTATGAGAATAGTTTTTGATAAAATTGGTCAAAGTCCTAAACCTTTTAATTTAGAGGTTGATGGTATCTCCTTGGAGGGGACTTTGACAAAAAGAGGTTATCGTCGAGTTCGTCTGGAGGGAGAGCTTAAAGGTGCTACAGATGTAGTATGTGATAGATGTGGTAAGGAGTATCAATATGATATGAATATGCCACTCTCTCTTACTTTAAGTGATGAAGTTATCGAGACTGAAGATGATTTAGATATAATCGAATTCGTTGATGGAGTGGTAGACCTTGAGTTTATAGTTCAAAGTGAAATAGCCTCCATAAAAAACTCATATCATAACTGTACAGTATGTGAAAATGATGAAGAAGAGTTCGAAAAAGAATTTTAAATAAAAATTAAGATACAAAGGAAAATATTATGGCAGTACCTAAGAGACGAGTCAGTAAGACTAGAGCAGCAAAAAGAAGAACACACTATAAGTTGACATTACCAAGACCTGTAAAAGATGCAGATGGTACATGGAGAATGCCTCACCATATGAATATGACAACTGGTGAATACAATACTACCAAAGAAGCGTAGTAGCAACTCCTATGATTAGAATTGCTATTGATGCAATGGGTGGGGATTTCGGTCCCGAACCTATTATCGAAGGTGTTATCCAAGCACTTGACGAAAAGAAGTTTCTTCCTATTCTTGTAGGAGATAGAGACAAAATTATTTCATACCTCCCACAATATTATCTTGATAAAGTAGAGATTGTTCAATCGAATGATGTTATTGCTATGAGTGAACAGGCAACACAAGCTCTGAAACGAAAAGAGTCTACTATATATAGAGCTGTAGAGTTAGTGAGAAATGGTAAAGCAGATGCTGTTGTATCAGCAGGACATAGTGGTGCTACCATGACTCTAGCTACATTAAGAGTTGGTAGATTACCAGGTATCTCAAAACCAGCATTAGCAACACTTATGCCAAATAAATTGATAGGTGCAAAAACCCTACTTTTGGATGTTGGAGCAGTTACTGATTGTAGTGCTAAGAACCTATATGAGTTTGCAATTATGGGTGAGGTGTATGCTCAAAAAGTGTTGGGATTACGCCGTCCAAAAGTTGGTCTTCTCTCCAATGGTGAAGAGGATAGTAAGGGTAATGCTTTGACAAAAGAGGCATTTAAACTAATGAAAGATGTTCCTGGATTTAAGGGAAATGTTGAGGGTTCAGATATCTTTAACGGCTCGGTTGATGTAGTTGTTTGTGATGGATATACGGGTAACATAGTCTTAAAAGCTAGTGAGGGAGTTGTCTCAACAGTCTTTGATTTGATGAAAACGCAGATACGAAAATCTATTCCTGCAAAGATTGGAGCGTTTATGATGAAGAAAAAAGTGTTTAAAAAACTCAAAGAGAAGGTAGATTATGCAGAATATGGTGGTGCACCTTTACTTGGAGTAAAAGGTTGTGTTATTATATCGCACGGTAAAAGTAATGCTAAAGCGATTAAAAATGCTATTTTTCAAGCAGTAGCTTATAATGATAAAAAAGTAAATTCTGCTATAGAGGCACTACTTACTAAAAATAACGCATAAGGTAGAATATGTACGCAAAATTTCACGCTATAGGGGCGTATGCTCCATCTAAAATATTGAGCAATGCAGATTTAGAGAAGATGGTAGATACTAGTGATGAGTGGATTTTAAAACGTACTGGTATTAGTGAGAGACGAATAGCTAGAAGAGATGAATACACTAGTGATATGGGTGTAAAGGCAGCCTCTTTAGCGATAGAGAGAGCAGGGATTGAGCGTTCAGATATAGATTTAGTTGTCTGTGCTACAGTTACTCCTGACTACTTTAATATGCCAGCAACATCATGTGTTATCTCTGATAAATTGGGGATTCATAATGTACAAGCATTTGATATAAGTGCTGCTTGTAGTGGTTTTGTCTATGCCTTATCTGTAGCAAAAGCTTTTATTGAGTCTGGTATGAAAAAGCACGTTTTGATTATTGGTGCTGAGAAGTTCTCCTCTATTGTAGACTATACAGATAGAAGTACTTGTATTTTGTTCGGAGATGGAGCAGGGGCAGCTATTATATCAGCTACAGAGGATAAATCTGAAGCGATTGTTGATATTCATGCAAGTGCAGATGGCTCTTATGCTGATTTTCTTGTTACTCCAGCACCTGGAACTATTAATCCTGTCTCTCAAAAAGTTATAGATGAGGGGTTAAACTTTGTGCAGATGAAAGGAAATGAGACTTTTAAACTTGCAGTTAAGACACTTACTAAAGATGTAAAAGATATTCTTTCCAAAAATAAGGTGGAGTCCAAAGATATTCCTCACTTTATTCCTCATCAAGCAAACTATAGAATTATCAGAGCTGTTGGTGAAGCTCTAAAAATGACTGAACAGCAGGTTGTATTGACAGTAGGAAAATATGGAAATACCTCAGCTGCTTCTATTCCAATGGCGATTAATGAAATATACGAATCTGGACGATTAAAAAAGGGCGAACTCATGCTTCTTGACACTTTTGGTGGTGGCTTAACATGGGCTAGTGCTTTACTTCCATTCGCAGGAGAGACTCTTTAGTCTCTTCTCTCAATCAAATAAATTACTCTTCAATCTCTATCAAAAGATGATGTTCATTCATATTTAACTCCACACTATCAGGTGACTCTTCAAATGCAGTAAATCTAATAGTATTCTTATCTATCAATCCAATATCTACAGAGATAGGAAAGAGAATATCACCCAATAAATCATGTGGAGAGGTTGGTTTTAGATAAAAAACTGTAGAGACACCTCTCTTAACTTTAAATTTATAGTTATCAGCAGTTACTGTATATAGTTTTTCATTAAAACTTCGAGTGTGAAAATGCCAATGCTTCTCTTTTTTCTCTCTATTTAATAGATATTTGACCTCTACTCTATACTCACTATCCCAATCCAACCTATCCAAAGGGAATAGAGCAAACTCATATTTTTTAAACATATGGTTAATATCACTATTATGGTCATACAGTAAAGTATTGGTTATCTCTCTATTTTTAGCGTCAAATAGTTTAAAACTTTGCAGTTTTAAAGCCTTAAACTGCTCCTCATCAAAAGAGATACTAATAGGAAATCCACTCACATCATAATTTGGTAATGGGTCTGGAGTCTCCTCAAAAAAAGCAGGTGGAACATCAATTTGACCATCATAAGGATAGATAGCTGTTTTACTATTAAGCCGTTGATTAATAGCTATTGCCTCTTTGTATTGTTTCTCTTTTATCTTAAATGTTTTATCAGAACAGACTCCTTGCAGATAGATACCTTGACCTGTGAAACTCTTTTGATTACATAGTTTATCTATAGCAGTAATACCCATATTATATACAAAAGCTGTCTTCTCACGATTTTGCATATTTTGAGATATACCAACACCTATTGTATCTACTTTAAAATTCAAAAAACCAAAACGGTGATAGATAGCAGAGAATAATCCATCTACAGACTCTTTATAATTTCTATTCCCTTTAGATAGATTTTCACTCACATAAGAGGCTCTATATCCACTATATTTTGCTCTATCCACTATACTATCACCTGTATACCCTGCTTCTCCTTCACTCTCATAGTGACTTGAAATATTATTGAAAATAAGATATTTTGCATGATTCTCTGCTGATTTATTTAATATATCAGAATAGCTAAACTTAAGTAGTCCTGTTGCCTCTCTTAACTCATTTAGATAGGTAATAGCATTGAGCCTCTCCATCTCTATATCAAGAATAGGCTTCTCTTTGATAATAATTTGTCTATTTTTTGGCTCTATATTACTAATAAGTAAATAGGCTATAATACTTGATACTACTATTAAAATCCATGTAACTATTCTCATCATAACTCTTATATATTTAATTTTTTCTTAAAATATATTTTACTTAAGTATTTATAAGTTATTATTTAATTTAGACCATCATACCTAAAATTAACCAATATACAATAAAACCATCCTAGAAAGATATAACTGGTATGATACTCTGTCGAATTTAGGTTATTAACTTAAGTTACCGTTTCTTAAATCTTCTGCTAATAATAGAGTTAACCATTTACCTATTTTAGAAAAACTTGCATTTTTATTTCCATCTTCATTTACAAGTCTATGTTTATATTTACTTTTAAAACCTAAATGATAAATACCATCAAAAACTTCATTTACTGCATTTTTACCAAATATCTCTGTTTTTGCTCCTGCTCCACGAATGGTATGATAACCTGTTCTTATCATGCCACCATTTCCATCTTTTCTACCATCTCCATGAATCTCTATCCACTCAGTACGATAGTTATTAAAAATATATTTATTTATTTTACGTACTCCTCTGACCTTAATTTTATTATCACTTACAGCATCTGTATGAATAATAGCCTCAATAATAATCTCATTCATACGTCTAGCACAATCAATAGCAGTATCTTTATCTGATTGGCTCACTTTTCTCTTCAATCTTATATCTGATTGAATAATAGTTACAATCTTCTCTAGCCCAGCTCCTGTATCGCTTTCTGTTGCTAATGATAAAGAGGGCATCATACCAACTGTTGGTAAAATACATAATGTTTTTAAAAAGTCTCGACGTTTCATCTATAATCCTTGTTATAATTTGTTTAGTAATTGACATTGTATCAATAACAATTAAAACTAAAATTAAACACAAAGAATTATTATGTTTTTCATAAAAAATAAAGTAATAGTTAATCATCAGTTATTTATTTTTAGGAATATTATATAATATCCCCTAAAATCTCTCGAATGAAAAGCATTATGACAAAACAGATAACCTTTTTTCTGCTCCTTTTTTTTACTCTTCCTCTCTTTTGTGATGCTATATTAATAACAGGTCAAAGACCCAAAACACTTTTGGATAAGATGCCATCAAAAGATGTGGCTGATACTCGGAGTATAAAACAAGATACTACTACTTTCTCCTTACAAGTTAAGAGTATGAGTAGATGGGAACAGAGTCGTTATGATAGAGAGTATAATAGGAAGTTTTTTAAGCCTTGGTTTAGAAAAAAAATGAATCTCTCTTGGAGACAGAAAAATTGGCAGTTTCTTTTTGCTAGACAGAGAATGTATAGTCGTTATGGTTCGAGAATCTCACGAAAATGGTTTAGATATCAGATACGAAACTCTAATTTTAAAGCCTATGAATCGGTATTGAAATCTGCTATTACTGTGAGACATAGCGATATTAAAATATACCCAACAAAGCAGGACTTTTACTATAATCCCAAACGAACTGGAGAGGGTTTTCCTTTTGATTATAATCAAAATTCATCTATTAATATCAATACTCCATTAATAGTCTCACACTACTCCAAAGATAAAAAATGGGTCTATATTCGCTCCTCTTATGCTTACGGTTGGCTACCTGTGAGTGACATAGCCTTTGTCTCCAAATATTTTAAAAAGCAGTTTATGAACAATAACTATGCCGTGACTCTAAGAGATAATATGTTTGTAAAAAACAGAGGTTTTAAGAGCATTGTAAAGCTAGGAACTATCTTTCCTATAGATGTAAAATCAAAAAAATATATGATGGCTACAAAAACTAAAAGTGGTTATGCCAAAGTGACACTTCTTAAAGCTCAAAAAAAGTGGACAATAGCCAAAAAACCGATAGCTTTTAACCCCTCTAATGTGGCTATGATTTCAAATCAGTTGGTCGGTGAACCTTACGGTTGGGGTGGAAAGATGATGGCTCGTGACTGTTCGAGTATGACAAAAGATTTTTTTGCACCTTTTGGAATTTTTTTACGACGAAATTCAAGAGAGCAACGATATGATGGAAAAAGAGTTGTTTCGCTTCGATGGATGTCAGCTAAAAAGAAAAAGAGAATAATCTTGGAAAAAGCTAAACCTTTTCGCTCTTTGCTCTATGTGGGAGGACATATTACTCTTTATGTGGGGCAGAGAAAGGGTGAGCCTATTATTTTGCATAACTATTGGGGAGCTAGGTTAAATAACCAAAAAAAACGTATCTTTGGAAGAGCAATCTTGACAACAACTCAAATAGGAAAAGAGCGTAAAGATATCAAGAAAAAGGCGATGTTATTAAATATCTTCTCTAAAATTATAAATTTTTGAAATGGGTATTTTCTCTAAGAGAGTATTAAGTAGTTTATAAAACAATCCAATACTCTTTTCTTATTTATATTAACCACGTATTAATACCAAATCAGTAAAATATCATCAACTGTTCTAATATAGGAGTTTTGATTGAACCCAATTGTTGAAAATATCAAAAATGAGATATCTAAAGTTATTGTTGGACAAGAGAAGTTGATTGATGGACTTCTTATTGGTCTTTTGACTAGAGGGCATATTCTCTTGGAGGGTGTTCCAGGTTTGGCAAAAACTACAGCTGTTAACGCCTTAGCAGGGTCATTAGGGCTTGATTTTAAACGTGTCCAGTTTACACCTGACCTTCTGCCCTCGGATATTATTGGTACAGAGATATATGACCCCTCAAATAATAGTTTTAGAATTAAACAAGGACCAATCTTTACAAATTTACTTCTAGCAGATGAGATAAATAGAGCTCCTGCTAAAGTACAGTCTGCTCTATTAGAGGTTATGCAGGAGAGGCAAGTTACTATTGGTGACCAGACCTTTAAGATAGATTTACCTTTTTTGGTTATGGCTACACAAAATCCTGTAGAGCAGGAGGGAGCATATGAGTTACCAGAAGCTCAACTTGATAGATTTTTGATGAAAATTGTAGTTGGATATAATACCAAAGCAGAGGAGTTAGAGATTGCTAGACGTGTAGCAAATAATGGCTTTGGAAAGATAGAGCAGGTGGCTACTCTTCTTGACTTGGAGCGTATCCGAAAAGAGGCTATGGATATTCATATAGATGAAGAGGTTGAGAAGTATATTATTGAGCTTATTTTTGCTACTAGAAATCCAGACGAATATGGAATGGAGATTGTTACTCCATATATTCAGTTTGGAGCTAGTCCACGGGCTAGTATTGATATGTATAAAGCCTCTCGTGCAATAGCATATCTGCGTGGTAGAGACTATGTATCTCCTCTTGATGTTGCTTATGTTGCAAAAGATACTCTAAGACATCGTATTATTTTAAGTTATGAGGCTGAAGCTATTGGTGTGACACAAGATGCTATTATAGAGAGAGTCTTAACGGCTGTTGATATTCCATAAGATTAAGATAAAATGAATAGTAGAGTAAAAAAAATTCTTCTAAAAACCAAAAAACAGGTTTTTGGAGATATGTTGGGAAGTAATGCTTCACTTTTTCAAGGTGAGGGATTTGAGTTTACTGAACTTAGAGAGTATATCTATGGTGATGATATTCGTAAGATAGATTGGAAGACTACAGCAAAGCTTGGGAAACCATATGTTCGGATATATCAAGAGGAGAGAGAGCTTAATGTTGTTACTGCTGTTATGATGGGTGGCTCAACCTATTTTGGAACAGTACGACAAAAATCAGAGATTATGAGTGAACTTGTAGCCTCCATTGGTTTTTCAGCTCTAAAAAATGGTGATTTATTCTCAAATATTATTTTTGCAGATAAGATATATGAGATGAGTAGACCAAATAAAAAGTTCTTTTCTATAAATGATATTGTTAGTAAAATGGATAGTTTTGATGTGTTGAACAAAAAGAGTGACTATGGATTGTTTACCGATACGCTTTTTAAACGTTTAAAGCGAAAATCTTTTCTGTTTATTATATCTGATTTTGTAGGTGATATCAATTTGACAATATTGAGTAAAAAACATGATGTAGTTGCATTAATTGTTAGAGATAAATTTGAGGAGAATCCTAAAGAGTTAGGATATATAAGAATAATGGATATGGAGAGCAATAGAACTTCGGAGGGGAATATTGGTAGCAAAGAGTTAAAAGCTTATACCAAAGCACTAGCCAAAAATGATGAAAATCTCTATGCGCATTTAAAAAAAAATAATATACGTTTTGCTAAAATATATACAGATGAAGAGCCTTATTTAAAGTTACTTAAACTATTTGGAGGTAGATAGTGAAAAAGAGAGTGGATGATGGAAGATAAGCTAAGAGATATTAAACCACTACTAGATATACCAGATAATAGTTATGAAATTTTGGTTGGTGGATTGAGTGTAGCTTTGGTATTAGCACTAATAGGACTTCTGATTTTAGCTAGAAAACTTTGGCGAAATAGAGAGCTAGATATGCAGAAAATCTATTTTGAAGAGTTTAAAAATATTGAATGGGATGACTCTAAAAAAGCTTCATATGAGGTGACATATTTAGGGAGATTATTAGCCACTGAGCCTAGAGCAAAAGAGATATATTCTCAATTAATACCTATGCTTGATACATATAAATATAAAAAGAGTGTTCCTACTGTAGATAGTAGTACTCTAAAACAGTATAATCTTTTGGTACACGTTATTGATGAATCAATTTAGTTTTGAATACCCATGGTTTCTATTGCTTATCTTTCTATTTCTGCTCTGTGCAAAATTTTGTAAAGAGAAAGGGAAAACCATCTATTTCCCTCATATGGAGATACTCCTAGCAGGTTCAAAAAGAAAAAGCTCATTGGTTTTATTCCTAAAATGGTTAAGTATTATAATGGTTATTGTAGCATTGGCTTCACCAATTTTAAGCAAAGAGTATAGTAACTCAAAGCGTGAGGGTAGAGATATTGTCCTAATTATTGATAGTAGTGAATCTATGAAACAGGCACGTTTTGATGCAAAAGATATGCAAAAAAATAAGTTTACAGTAGTCCAAGAGGTAGCAAGTGACTTTGTAGCAAGTAGAGAGAATGATAGAATTGGGCTAGTGACCTTTGCCGATGTTGCTTTTGTAGCCTCTCCTTTGACCTTTGAGACAAAATTTTTGCAACAAATTATAGGTATGCAACGAATGGGTGTAGCAGGAAAACGAACTGCTATAAATGATTCATTGGTTCAAACTTACAATATGTTGTCCCACTCAAAAGCAAAATCTAAAATTGCTATTTTATTAACTGATGGAATAGATAATATGAGCAAAGTACCACTCTTAGAGGTCAAAAGTTTAGTAAAGAAAAGTCCTGTAACACTCTACACCATAGGAATAGGAACAAATAGAGATTATGATGGTAAGTACCTTGAAGAGTTAGCCGAGGTAGGAGATGGAGAGGCCTTTGGTGCAGGTGATGCTCAAACACTTTTTAATATATATCAAAAGATAGATGAGTTGGAAGCATCAAAAATAGAGGCAAAGGTCTATATAAAAGTAACCTATCTATTTATCTATCCTCTATTTATTAGTATTCTCTCTCTTCTTCTTTTTATATATTTTAGAAATATGCGAGGTGCGTTATGAGTTTTGTAAATCCAATATTTTTTTGGGTAATGAGTATACCTCTTATTCTCTTTAGCTATCTCATTTTGACACACAAAGATAATTTTTTACAGATTTTTGATGAGGATATTTTAAAACGATTAAGTGTAGGAGATGATTCTTTGTCTCTTAATAGACGTAATATGTTACTTATTTTATCTATATTTTTAATGATTGTAGCCATGGGGCGACCTGTGCTTGACCATGGAGACAAGGTGGTACAATTAGAGGGATTAACTGCTGTTGTAGCTCTTGATATATCGGGTTCTATGCGTTCTAAAGATATCTATCCAAATCGTTTAGAGTTTGCCAAAACAAAGATGATGACTCTTTTTGATGAGATGAAAAGTGATGAACTCTCTGTTTTATGTTTTGCTCACTCTACATTTGCCATAGCTCCATTCTCTTCAGACAAAGAGACACTAAAACAGATAGTTGGAGGTATAACTGATGAGTATATCAATATGTCCTCAACCGATTTTAAAGCTTTGGCTAACTTCTCCTCTGAACTGTTAAAGGATAAAGAGACAAAAATTTTGATACTTTTTTCTGATGGTGGTGATAAAAAAGATATCACCGAATTTGCCAAGATTATAAAAGATAACAATATATCTCTATATGTAGTTTTAGTAGGCACAAAAAAAGGTGCACCTGTATTAGATAAAGAGGGAAAGCCTCTTAAGTACAAAGGTAAAATCGCAATTACACAGAGAAATGACACTCTTGGAGATGTTGCTATCAATAGTAATGGAGCGTTTGTTATCTCCGATACAGGAGATGAGGGAATTACTAAGTTAGTAGAGATTATAAAATCAAAACATCAAGACAAAGAGCAAGGAGAGGTAATAATCCACAATAGAGAGGAGTATTTTTACTACCCTCTTGGTTTAGCTGTACTCTTTCTACTGTTAGGATTTAGCTCTTTGCCTAGTCAAAGAGATAAGATTAGAGATAAAAAATAAAATAGACATCTTGCAAAACTCTTAGGAAACGGCGACTTTAGTCCCGAACAAGGCGAGGCTAAAGCCATCGTTTCCTAGTTTTGCAAGAACTCTAATTAGTCAGTTAAAAGGGTGATTTTATGATAATTAAGTTAGTAGAACTAATAAAATAGATAGCTTTTGTGTAGTTGAGTATGATAGATGTGAGATTGAGGTGGTGAATATTTTGGAGTTTTTGTGTTGAAAAATTTGATTGCAACCATACCTCAAAAAGGTAGGTCTGCTTGAAAGCGAATGAAAGCCCCATTTTTAAATATAGAAATGGGTGTACTAGAAAGTGAATTATGAGACGATTTTATAGTAAAAGTAGTAAAAGGAATTAAGTGTTTATAAAAAATAAAGTTATTAAAATAGATGAACAAGATATATTTAAAAATGATACTCTAAATAGAAAAGAGACGATTATAGACATATCTAAATTAATCACTTCTAC
>Ga0256826_1000637_pt1 | contig 21355 bp, 22 predicted proteins | sample CV79metaG_FD_185975 | JGI IMG/M metagenome (GOLD analysis project Ga0256826, IMG submission 185975) | Hydrothermal vent microbial communities from East Pacific Rise, Pacific Ocean - CV79 | ecosystem: Environmental > Aquatic > Marine > Hydrothermal vents | place: Pacific Ocean: East Pacific Rise...
AATGGTCATTCATGGCAACTTTTTGATCTTAAAAAAGGTAAAATCCCTCGTGCTAAAAACTTTTTTATCTGGCAAAGAGGTGGGGTGTCTCTTCTAGATGCTATTGGAGTAAAAGACTCTAAAATTACATTTTCAATTAACGAACATCGTGTGCCAGCCGGTCAAATTGCCAAACATGAAAAGATGTTACAAGAGGCACCTCTTTTAAACTTTTCACTTTTTTCACTTCCTGTATCACAGCAAAACTCATTTAAGCATATTTTATTGATTCCTATTGGTGCTTTGGTGATTGTCATTTTGAGGGTTTTGATTGGACTGCGAACTTCAGGAACTTTTATGCCAATTTTGATTGCGCTTGCTTTTATGCAGACTACCTTGTTGATAGGCTTGGCAATGTTTATTACTATTGTTGGTTTTGGTCTGATTATTCGTTCTTATCTTTCGCATCTGAACTTACTTCTTGTCGCGAGGATATCGGCTGTTGTTATTGTAGTTATTGCCATTATGTCTGTGATGAGTGTACTGAGTTATAAGTTAGGGCTTGATGAGGTATTAAGTATTACCTTCTTCCCTATGATTATCTTAGCATGGACAATTGAGCGTATGTCTATTTTATGGGAAGAAGAGGGTCCAAAAGAGGTGTTTATGCAAGGCGGTGGATCACTTTTTGTAGCGACATTGGCCTACTTCGCGATGAGTAGTAGTCTTGTGGGACATTTAACATTTAACTTTCCTGAACTACTGCTTGTTGTTTTAGCCGTAATTATTTTAATTGGTACGTATAGTGGATATCGGTTAAGCGAGTTAATCCGTTTTAAATCGATGGTGTAAGATGTTTATTGCCAACCCTTTTGCCCTAAAAAAACGTGGAATTTTAGGGATGAATCGTCGTAATGTAGAATACATAGGGCGTCTGAATGATCGTAAAAACTACCCCTTAGTAGATGATAAGCTCCAAACCAAACGTATTGCACAAGAAGCGGGTATAGCCGTTCCTAAACTCTTAGATACTATTAGGTTTCAAGCCGAATTAAAACAACTTCATGAACGTCTGGAAAACTTGAACAGTTTTGTTATTAAACCAGCTCAAGGAAGTGGTGGTAAGGGAATTCTCGTTATTGTAAACCGCCATGATGACCATTTTGAAAAGCCTAATGGTGACCAGTTTACACTTTTTGAAGTACATCACCATATCTCTAATATCTTAAGTGGTCTCTACTCTTTAGGGGGTAAAAATGATGTGGCGATGATTGAGGCTTTAGTAGAGTTTGACCCAATATTTGAACCTTACAGTTTTGAGGGGGTACCTGATGTTCGTGTGGTACTTTATAAAGGGTTCCCTGCAATGGCAATGTTACGTTGTTCGACCTCTGAAAGTGACGGTAAGGCAAACTTGCATCAAGGGGCTGTTGGTGTGGGTATTAACATGAAAACAGGTAAGGCATTAAATGCCGTTCAACACGATAGTCCTGTTCAGTTTCATCCTGATACCAAACATGATTTTTCACAGCTTGAAGTACCTCATTGGAGACGTATTTTAGAACTGGCTTCTTCTTGTTATGAGATTACAAAGTTGGGATACTTAGGGGTGGACATCGTTTTAGATAAAAACCTTGGTCCACTTATCTTAGAGTTAAATGCACGACCGGGGTTAGCGATTCAAATTGCTAATGATGAGGGGGAACTTCCTCGTTTTAATTTGATTGATAAACAAAAACAAGATGTTAGTGTTATCCAAAAAGTAGATTTTTCTATGGAACATTTTGGAAAGTAGTTAGACTCACAATCAACACTATGCTTAATTAAAATTCCATGAAAGTGAAAGACCATAATCTAAGCGTTGGGTTGTGTTCTTAGAGGTGAGGGCATCTTGGCCGCCATTATCTGAAGCACGTACTTGCTCATGACGTATTTGATAGAGATAGTTAAAGTAAGCACCAAGTTCAATCCCTTCAGCAATAGGATAACCAAGATAGCCATGGGGCGCTATGTTAAGACCAAAGGTATTTGAAATTTCAAAAGGATTCTCCGGAGTGGGATAGCTGTCTGTTGTGATCGCGATAAATGGAAGTCCTACAACAACACCTCCACGGTAGTGCCATCCTGAGTCTTTTAGACGTAATTTACTGTCATAAAGATAGCCTATTTTTAGGGCTATTGTTCCAATATTGTTTTCAATAACACCAATTTTCTTTAATTCTGGGTCAGAAAAATTATAACGCTTTATCGTTTCGTAAGTGTAGCTCCCTCCAAATAAAAAACGTTGATGCAGGTCGAATTTATAGTGAACTAATATAGCAATATCACTAACACTCATATTGAGTTTATGTTGGTCGTTAATGCTGTTATTAAAATAGTATTTTTCATCCGTTGCCGTAGCAAAGAGTGTTGACCCTGCAACAATGGAAAAGTCATAGGTGTCATTAACCCGTGTTAGTGTACCTGTTGCATAGTAAGGGCTTGTTAGTTCTGCTTCTGAATAATAGTTATCCCCACTGTCACTTGTGTAGGTTTGGGTATAAAAAGTACTCTGAAATCCTGCATTGAAAAAAGAGTAACCATATTGGGCAGTATGCTCTGCTAGTAGCGTACTTACCAGTAAAAAAAATGCTAAAAATTGTTTACGCATTATGAAGCCTTTTTTTGGCGTGCTTTAGATATAATTGCACTTATGAAAAAAGATTATATCGCATTTGCCAAAGAGACTCTAGAGATTGAAGCTGCATCACTTTTAGCAGCTGTTCAAACTGTTGGTCCTGAAATTAATGATGTTGTTGAAACGATTTTATCGTGTTGCGGTAAATTAATTGTGACAGGTGTGGGAAAATCAGGTCTAATTGGTGCCAAAATGGCGGCCACTTTTGCCTCAACAGGAACGCCTAGCTTCTTTTTACATCCTACTGAAGCCCTTCATGGTGATTTAGGCATGATTGGAAAAGAGGATGTGTTGTTAGCCATTTCGTATAGTGGTGAAAGTGAAGAGTTAAGTTCTATCTTACCCCATGTGAAACGTTTTAACATTCCGCTTATTGGTATGACCCGTTCTAAAACATCAACGCTTGGAAGTTTTGCAGATATTGTAGTGAACATCAGTGTTGCTAAAGAGGCGTGCCCTTTGGATATTGCACCTACTTCTTCGACAACACTTACCTTAGCAATGGGCGATGCTCTTGCTATCTGTTTGATGCAAGCACGAGGTTTTAAGAAAGAGGATTTTGCCTCTTTTCATCCTGGTGGTGCCTTAGGTAAGCAGCTTTTTGTAAAAGTAAAAGATCTGATGCGTGTAGATGAGCTTCCTTTTATTGATAGTGATACTAATATGAAAGAGGCAATTGTTCGTATTAGTGAAGGGCGTTTGGGCACGGCTATTTTAGTGGATACAAACAAAAAACTTTTAGGTCTGTTAAGTGATGGAGATATTCGTCGTGCACTTTTAAAAGAGGATTTTTCTTTAGACGATAAGGCTCAAAAGTATGCAACACTTCACCCTAAGGTTTTGGATAATGAAGAACTATTAGCAAGTGATGCTTTGGTGATGATAGAAAATTTTAAAATACAACTGTTAGCAGTGACAAACAGTTCAAATGAGGTGCGTGGTGTACTCCACTTGCATACTCTAGTAGAGGCAGGAATCTCATGATGCGTTTAAATAAATTTGTAGCACACTACTCAAGCTACTCCCGTAGAGAAGCGGATAAAGTAATCCAAGATGGTTACGTTAAGGTAGATGGTGACGTCCAAGATAACCCAGCAACACAAGTGGATGAACGTGAAGTTCAAGTTATTGTAGCGGGTAAAAAGATTGTTCGTTCTGATGAAATTACAGTGATTGTTTATAACAAGTGTAAGGGTGAGATTGTTACCAAAAAAGACCCTCAAGGCCGTAAAACAATCTATGATGCACTCCCTAGCAAGTATAAGCATTTCATTCCTATTGGACGACTCGATTATGCAACTGAAGGGGTACTTCTTATGACGGATGCCTCACGTGTGGCTAACATCTTAATGACCTCTTCATTAGAGCGTGTTTATAAGTTGAAGATAAAAGGTGCGGTAACACCAATTATGGAAGAGTCGATGAAAAAAGGGCTTGAACTTGAAGATGCAACAGCCGGAGCACATGAGCTTTCAGATACAAAAGGCATGAAATTTGCACCTTTTTATGCTTATGACATTATCAAAAATCAAGGAGACTACTCTATCTTGAAAATTGCTATTGGTGAGGGTCAAAATCGTGAAATTCGTCGTTTCTTTGCACACTTTGGAACTGACGTAGTAGATCTGAAGCGTCTCTCTTTTGGTGGGGTTGAACTCAATAATCTTCCATCAGGTAAAGTACGATTTTTAAGCCGTTCGGAGTATGGTAGTTTACATGACTATATGAAAATAGAAGAAAAAGCTAAAAAAGATGCTGAGAAAAAACGTGTTGGTGATGCAAAGGCTGACATCAAAATTCAGAAAAAACTCAACAAAGGTAAATACTAATGAAAACAATGGAATTCCCAACCAGTCATAAAACACAGTTAATGGACATTACAAATGAGGTTAGTGAAGCCGTTATTACCTCGGGTGTTAAAGAAGGTATTTGTGTGATTTTTACACCCCATACTACGGCAAGTGTTTTTTATTTTGAAAACCGTGATCCGAAGTTACGTCGTGACCTTTTAGCAGAACTTCAAAAGTGTGCTCCAAGTGATGGTGCTTATGAACATGATGGCGATAATGCTTCTGCTCACCTGAAATCAGCATTAACAGGTTCAAACATTACCCTACCAGTGTCTAATGGTCGTCCCCTTTTTGGAAAATGGCAAGGCGTGTTTTTTGGTGAATTTGATGGTCCTCGTCAAGCACGTAAAGTTATTATTAAAGTAATTGCAGGTTAGTTTTGGCAGACTTTACCCATCTATTACGTCCGAGTTCTTTCGATAATGTAGTGGGTCAAGAGCACCTCGTTTCACCCGCGTCACCTCTACGGCGCTTATGTGAAAGTGGTGACTTAGGACATAGCTTTTTTTATGGTCCTCCTGGATGTGGTAAAACAACGATTGCCCGTATTATTGCTTCAAAAATGGAACTCCCCTTTTATGAGTTCAATGCGACTTCTCTCAAGATAGAACAACTCCGAAAAATCTTCGATCAGTATAAAAATGCTTTACAACGACCGCTTATCTTTATAGATGAAGTGCATCGTTTGGCAAAAAACCAGCAAGAAGTATTGTTACCTGTGATGGAGAACAATAGTGTTCTTGTTGTTGGTGCTTCAACCGAAAACCCTTTCTTCTCATTAACCGCAGCCATGCGTTCACGCTCGATGTTGTTTGAACTCCATACCATTAGTAAAACATCTTTACAAACACTTTTGCAAAGAGCTGTTGAAACAACAACTTTGAGTATTGATGCTGAAGCACAAACTTATCTGATTGCCTCTTCGGGTGGTGATGCTAGAGCGATGTTGAAACTTCTAGAGTTTGCAAGTGCACTTGATGATACGATAGATGAAGCACTTTTAAAATCACTACGGCCAACGGCGTTAAATGATGGTAGTTCTGAAGCAGGTGTGCATTATGATTTAGCTTCTGCCTTAATAAAAAGTATTCGAGGTTCGGACCCTGATGCTGCTGTATATTATCTAGCACGGCTAATTCAAGGAGGTGAAAATCCTGAGTTTATAGCACGACGCTTAGTGATATTGGCAAGTGAAGATGTTGGTAATGCTAACCCTCAAGCCTTAACACTCTGTACCTCGGCAATGACATCGGTATCAAAAATAGGCTATCCAGAAGCTCGCATTATCCTCTCTCAAGCGGTTATCTATCTCTGTGCCTCTCCTAAGTCTAATAGTGCCTATCTGGCAATTAACAGTGCTTTACAAGTGGTTCAAGAGGGCGTGCTCTTGGAGATACCAAAAACGATTCAACAACACAATAAAGCATATCTTTATCCTCATGATTTTGGGGGTTGGGTTAAGCAGACATACTTGAGTCGTGATATGAAGTTTGTGGCGTTTAAGGAGATTGGTTATGAGGCTAAGATGGGAGAGTGGTTACGAGCTATTCGTCAATAGTTCACATATGCTCTTTATTTTTAGTTCATTTTTGTAATTTGTAATTTGTAATTTGTTTTAAAATTGTTGATAATTATTCCAACACCCTTACTTTTGCCCGACTCCGCATTTAGTGCTCCGCTGGATTGGGCTTTAGCCCTTATACGCCGCCAAATAAGGGAACCGCTCGCGAAGCGATATTTCCTTGAAAAAAAGTAAGCAAAAAAGCTCTCAGAACGGCTTCACACTCCTCTTACGCTTTAGCGACGGGAGTATCGGTATTTCACATAAATCAATTTAGTTGATTTATTGCATCAGTCTTTAGTCTAGAAGTGCCAGACGCTCGGTGGCTACCGAGTGCCTCAGAAAGTTTCCTTATGTATCTAAAAATGTCAAACTCGCTACGCTCAGACAGAGCCATTTTCTTAACGATACATAAGGAAACTTTCTGAGCGTTGCAGATATTCTGAGGAAAGAGCAAGTGGTGACGCATCTGATTCTAAAGTAAAATCTTTGATTTTATCCCTATATGGGATGTATTGAAGGTTGGTTTTATCTGTTTCGTATGAACTGTGGTTATTTTGGGTGACTAATGCAATCGCGAAGCGATTACATTAAGCCTTTCATCATTAGGTATTTATACATTGGTTTTAACATATAAAGGTCAAATGCCCACCAAATCCAGCGTGGTTTTGAGATGTCAAGAGGGAATGAAGGTGCGGGACCATCATAGTTAAACTCTGCCATGATGATTTCACCATATGATGTTTTTAGAGGACAAACGGTGTAGCCATCGAAAACAGCTTTTGGTTCTTTGCCTTCCATTACTGCGATAAGGTTTTCAGTTAGAATAGGTCCGTGGTGACGGGCTGACCCACCTGTTTTTCCCATTGGGATACCACAGATATCACCAATACCAAAGACATTTTTATAACGACGATGTTGAAGCGTATGTTTATCTACTTCTAACCACCCTTTTGCAGTTCCTTTTTGCCAACCAAGTTTTGATGCAACCACTGCATCCGGAGCGCTCATTGGTGGTACGACGTGGATAAAGTCATACTCAAGAACAACCGTCTCTTTTTTAGTAATGGTGTCATACTCTTCAAGGTCTTTATCCCAAGCACCTTGCACTTCGTAAGTATGTGTAAAGGTTGCCTTTTTAGCTTCTGCATCTAGGGCAATAAGATTATGCTTGAATTTTGAATCGATATTTCCATAATCTTTTTGAATCTCTTTTAGACTTGCATCTACCGTTGGAAGGGAAAAAAGCTTCCCACCATTAGTAGCAAAAGTAAAGTCAGCAGTTAACCCATCCCGACGTAAATAGTCATCGCTTAGATAGAGAATCTTTTGGGGTGCTCCACCACATTTGATAGGAGTGTTTGGCTGAGTACAGACTACTTTTGGTTTACCTGTTTTAGAAGCTTCGTGAATTGCTTGAAACCACTCGTGAGTTATAATTCCACCATCAGCAGTTCCCTTTTCTAAATCGTTTAGGTAAACAGATGAGATACCATTGGTGCCAATCATATCTTCAGTCAAACCATCAATCCAATCATAGTGATACTGAAGTCCTGTCGCTACAACAAGGTAGTCATAGTTAATGACATCACCCTCACGAGTGGTTACAGTGTTGTTATCTGCATCAAAAACTTCAACTTCGTCCTTAATCCAAGTCACACCCTCTCCAATCCAATCATTGTTATCCATAACAATATCTTCAAAAGTGTACTCCCCTGCTGCCATAAAAATTTGACCGGGTTGATAAAGATGCACTTCATTGGGTGCAATAATTGTAATATCAGGATTATTAAGTGAGCTTTTAAGACGTTGCATTGCCATAATTCCACCGGCACCACCACCTACAATAACAATTTTACCTTTAGCATCGCTAGCCTGAGCTGAAGTTGCTCCCACTGTTGATCCCGCTAAGGCCGCTGCTGCAACAGGAGAAATTGCCATAAACTTCATTGCATCACGACGTGACATCTTGCTATCGTTTGTTCCGATATTTTGTAACAAGGTATCGATTTTTGTAAATTTGCTCATGAAAGATCCTTTTTTATGTGATATGACATATTTTAAAATATGATTTATAGTTATCATTGTACTCGGGTGACATTAAAATCACTTGATTATAACTCAAATATCGCATATTATTATCACAAAACAGACTGAGCGTGTTAAAAAGCTGTTGAAGTAGAAGTGGATTTAGGAGTAGGTACGTGAAAGCATTAGCTGAATATTAACACGACCATTAAATTCATTTTTGTTAATAGTATACGAACAGCTCATTTTTCTGCTCTCAGGCATCTCGATAATATTTCTAAATGCGATGAGCTCATGGGTTTGTCGTTCATGAGGATGTAATCTTAGTGTGACACGAGAATGGGACTTATCTGCACCCATCAGTTTAACGCTAAGAACTTCGGCATCATTAAAGATAAAGTTGGGACGAGGGTTTCCTTCACCATAAGGTTCACCTGCTTCTAAAATATCAAGAATATTTTTATTGATAGTATCACTTTTTAGTTCGCCTACGATAAGCTCTTTAGGTAAAAAAGCATCCTCATCGAGTTTCAGGGCTTCTTGATTAATGGCATTTTTAAATTGGGAGAGGTCCTCAACTTTGAGAGAGAGCCCTGCTGCCATCATATGCCCACCAAACTTCTCTAGTAGTTCACGCTGTGAGGCAATTAGGTCATAGATATTAACATCGCCCAGACTTCGAGCACTTCCCTTGGCTACACCTTTTGTGACATTGAGAACAATAGCGGGTTTGTTAAACTTTTGTACCAGTCGTGCGGCAACAATACCAACAACACCTTCATGCCAATCTTCTCCAGCACATACGATGACTTTATCATCAGGATTAACATCTAAAATTGCCATTTCAGCAGCATCAGCTTCGGTAGCTTTTCTAAGGGTATTGAGTTGGTCTAGTAGGTCAAACTGTTTGGCGGCGGTATCAATGGTGTCAGCAGTTAAAAACTCAAGTGCTATCGAAGCATCTTCTAAACGGCCCGCAGAGTTAAGACGTGGTGCAATTTGAAAACCGATATCTTCAGAACTAAAAATAGCTTTGTCTAAAAACTCTCGAATAATTATCATAGCAGGACGAGTGGAGCTACCCATGCGCTTAAGACCGGCAATAACCATAGCGCGATTAATCCCAATAAGTGGCATCACATCAGCAACAATAGCAAGGGCAAGAAGGTCAAGATAAGCAGCCATATTGATATCAAGTTCAAGCTCTTTTTTAACGAGGTTCCACAAAAGCCAAGCGACTTGAGCTCCACAGATCTCTTTAAAGGGATAGGGACAATTAGGTAATTTTGGATTAACAATAGTATAGGCATCAGGTAGTACTTCTGAGGGGGTATGATGATCCGTAATAATAAGATCTATACCACGTTCTTTACAGATATTAGCAGCTTCAATGGCGCTGATACCATTGTCAACAGTAATGATTAGATCCGCATCAACACGCTCTAAAACAGAGGGAGAAACCCCATATCCATCAGTGAAACGGTTAGGGATAATAGCTTCAAGTGGATAGTTGATTTCGCGAAAAAAGAGCACTGTTAAGGCAGTAGAAGTAACCCCGTCAACATCATAATCACCCACTAAAGTAATACGTTCCTTGTTTTTAATAGCATGAACAATACGTGAAGCTGCCTTTTGTGCATTTAAAAGTAGGGAAGGGTTGGGAATATCTTTTAGTGAGACCGGAGCATCACTAAAACGTTGTTGGATAAGAGTGTTAAGAGATTCTTGTGTAAGAAGGGGTACCTTAGGCCTTGGAAGCATTTTTAATGGCTGCTTTTACAAAGGCTAAGATAGATGGGTTTGGTGTTTGAAGACGTGATGTGAACTCAGGGTGAAACTGTACACCTAAGAACCATGGATGTCCTTCAATTTCTACTGTTTCAATAAGACCATTAGACTCACCTGTCACAATCATACCAGCTTTTTCTAACTGTTCACGGTATTCAGGATTGGCTTCATAACGATGACGATGACGTTCATGAATGGTATTAGCACCACTATAAGCCTCACGTAGAAGAGAACCTTCCTTAGTATCACATGGATACTCACCAAGACGCAGTGTTCCTCCCATTGGAGACTCTTGAGTACGAAGCTCTGTATTTCCGGCTTGGTCTAAAAAGTTTTCAATTAAGTAGATCATAGGATGGGGTGTCTCAGCATCAAATTCGATAGAGTTAGCACCCTCTAAACCAAGCACATTACGTGCATATTCAACAAGTGTGAGTTGCATTCCCAAACAGATTCCAAGGTAAGTGATTTTGTTAACACGTGCATATTCAATTGCTAAGATTTTACCCTCTACACCACGGTTACCAAAACCACCTGCTACTAAGATAGCATCACAGTCAGTCAAAAGTGCTTCGGCACCACGCTCTTCTATATGTTCAGAATCAACCCAACAGATTTCAACTTTGGTATCAAGATGTGCACCGGAGTGAATAAGTGACTCAATAAGTGATTTGTAAGACTCTTTAAGTTCTAAGTATTTCCCTACAAAACCGATAACAATACGATCTTTTGGAGAAACAATTTTCTTAACTAAGATATCCCACTCTTCCATTTGAGGATTAAGCTCGCCAAGGTCTAACTCTTTTGCAATTGGTGTCAAAATATTTTGTTGCATAAAGCTGATCGGAACGGCATAGATAGTAGGTGCATCAAGTGCTAAAATAACACTGTCTTGCTTGACATCACACGAAAGGGCAAGTTTCTTTCTAAAAGATTTAGGAAGATCACTTTCGCTACGGGCAATAATCATCTGAGGGGTAATCCCGATACGACGTAACTCTTGAACTGAGTGTTGTGTTGGTTTTGACTTGTACTCACCCGCTGCTTTGATATAAGGGATAAGTGTGACGTGGATGAAAAAAGCACCCGCAACATCTTCATCATGTTTCATTTGGCGAATTGCTTCCATAAAAGGAAGTCCTTCGATATCCCCAACCGTACCACCAAGTTCTACCACTAAGATATCATGGCCTTGACCTGCTGCTTTAATACGATCAACAATTTCACCAACAATATGAGGAATAACTTGAATGGTTTGACCTAAGTATCCACCTGAACGCTCACGCTCAATAACTGAAGAGTACACTTGACCGGTTGTAAAGTTTCCTGTTTTTAGAAAAGAGGTATCTAAAAAACGCTCATAGTTTCCAACATCTAAGTCCGTTTCTGCACCATCTTTGGTAACAAAAACTTCACCATGCTCTAGAGGAGACATTGTTCCTGGGTCAACATTGATATAGGGGTCGATTTTTAACATACCTACATTTTTACCTGAATGTTTTAACAGGGTACCAACACTTGCTGCTGTAATCCCCTTACCTAACGAACTTAAAACACCACCGGTTACAAAAATGTATTTAGTCATAAATCTTCCTCCTTTTAATATCGCGATTATAGCTAAGAGAGACTTAGAGGCGATTTAGGAATTTAGATTGATGTTTACAAGGGTATAATGTTGAAAATTTAAAAGATGAGATCTCTTTGCTACTCTAACTTATATGGAGTAAGATAAAAGAGCTCATGATAGGGTTAAAATGGAATCTGTACTACTTTATGTAGTCATCGCAATGAGCCTTTCTGTTGTTATTAACTTAATATTAAAACGGCTTGGTATCTCTCAAATCATAGGCTATATTATTACGGGTACCATTGTGGCCTACTCTTTTGACTTACATCATGCTGCTGATTCACATGCCCTTGAGCTTTTAGGTGAATTTGGGATTGTTTTTCTAATGTTTACTATTGGACTTGAGATATCTTTAGCACGTTTAGGGACTATGAAAAAAGAGGTATTTGGAAATGGTACGATACAAGTAGGTGTTACTGCTATTATCATCTATATCATTGCGCATTTTTTGTTTGAGATAAATAATACCTCTTCTATTATCATAGCTATGGCATTTTCACTCTCTTCAACAGCGGTTGTCTTAACCTATTTAAAAGAGTCAAAAGAGATTTATACACCGTATGGACAGCGTTCTATGGGAATTCTGATTTTTCAAGATATTGCAGTCATCCCTATCTTACTACTTATTGGTTTTTTGAGTGATACAGAGAGCTCTGTGAGTGATATTTTGATAAATACGAGCTTGAGTGCTATTGTCTTAATTGGACTTCTTTTTGTGGTGGGTAAGCGGGCAATGACATGGCTGTTACACTTCTCCGCTCAGTCAAACGAAGAGGAACTCTTTTTAGGTTCTGTTTTAGTAATTGTCATGTCGGCTTCTCTTTTTGCACATTATATGGGCTTTACCTACTCTTTAGGCGCTTTTGTTGCTGGGATGATCATTGCAGAAACACGTTATCATCATAAGGTTGAGTCTGATATTGCTTCATTTAAAAACCTACTTTTAGGGACTTTTTTTGTTACGGTTGGAATGAAAATTAATCTTTTGTATTTTATGGACAATGCTCTTTTGGTACTTTCGATGTTAATTGTGGTGCTGATATTAAAAGGGATTATTATCTACTTTAGTATTTTGCTCAGTTCTGCAAAAGAGACCGCACTTAAAACAGCACTTGCCATCTCTCAGGTGGGGGAGTTTTCTTTTGCAATTTTTGCCTTAGCTGGTGCTAACGGACTCATAGAAAGTGACTTATCACAACTTTTAGTCTTAATAGTAGTCTCTTCGATGATGATTACACCTTTCTTAATTACGAGGATTACAGCAATAACGGATTGGGTTTTTAAACCTGAAGTTTTTGACTCTAATATTGAGACTTGTTCAACACGTAGCAACCATGTTGTAGTGTGTGGATACTCTATTGTTGGGCGCTTAGTAGCAGATGAATTGAAAGAGTTTGATGCAGATTATGTAGTGATTGATAATTCGATGAAACATGTTAAACAAGGCCTCAAACGTGGTGAAGAGATTTTTTATGGGGATATGTCTAAGCCCTCAATTTTAAGTGCTTTACATGTAGAAGAAGCGGCTGCAGTTATCGTTACCCTTGATAACCTTGAGAAAAAACGCCTAATTTGTGAAACTATTTTAAAATATACAAAAAATGTTAATTTGATCGTAAAAGTAGTCTCATTAGCTGAAAAAAATGCACTTCGTGACCTGCCTATCAACGTGATTGTTGATGGCAAAGTTGAAGTAGCTCGTGTTCTTGTTGAAAGAATGTTAACTTGCCAACTTATTTATAAGTAGGTTGATTAAAAGATAATACCGGTACGTTTGGTAACGCTCGAACATGCTGAAGTAGGGATATAGTTGTTTTTATTTTTAAGTTTAAAAAAGAGATTGCCATTAATTTTAGAAATCTTGGCATTATCTTGGTTTAATAAGGTATAACTTTCATATCCTGAACGACATAAAACATTATGTTTTTTATCTTCTTTAAAGTAGCTAGTAACGTCATTGGCACTAAGGCTAATGACAAGAAGTAATAGGGGTGAAAGATATTTCATAAAAGTTCCTTTTTGGAATTAGTTTCCGCGAGACCCAGGCTTAATAGCTTCACTTTTGCCTTCTTTGCATAAAGGACAATCTTCAGGTGCATACATCTCAAATGTAAAATCATCAAGCGCAAAAAATGGCACACCATCAGGAAGTTTACAGTTTGGTTTTTTACTGATGTCAGAGTTTTGACGGTCACAAAAACCACGATTTGCTAAGGCCGCAAAACCAACAACAATACCGCCCATCTCTTCAACTGCTTTAGCCGCTTCCATAGCAGAACCGCCCGTAGTAATGATATCTTCACAGATCATCACACGTTCGCCTTTAGCGATCTCAAATCCACGACGAATGGTCATTACTTTTTCAACACGTTCTGCAAAGATAGAACGCTTGTCCAGTGCAGTAGCCAGGGCAAAACCAGCAATAAGTCCACCTAAAGCAGGAGCACAAATAGTATCAACTTCAAGTCCAGAAGCTTTGATCTGAGCTGCAACACCTTCAGCTAAGGTTTTAGCATTTTTAGGATCTTCAAGTACTTTTGCAGATTGAAGGTAAAATTGTGAGTGGTTGCCTGAAGAGAGTTTAAAATGACCCTCTAAAAGAGCATTCGCATCCATATATATTTTTTTAACGTCCATAGTTTTTCCTTTGGAAAAAAGTAAATGGTAAATGGTAAATAGTGAAAGGGATTAAAGATAGTGGATTATTCAACCCATTTACCATTTACCATTTTCCCTTCACCAAAAGTCTAAAAATTAGACTTTTAAAATTTCTTGTTCTTTATCTTTAAGTGTTGCATCCATATCGGCAATAAACTTATCGGTCATTTTTTGAATACTATCTTGAGCCGCTTTTGATTCATCAGTAGTAATCTCTTTATCTTTTTCAAGTTTTTTGATACCATCGTTTGCTTTTTTACGGTCATTACGAACAGAAACTTTAGCGTCTTCACCAAGACCTTTTAGCTTTTTAACACTCTCTTGACGTTGTTCAACTGTCATTGGAGGAAAGTTCAGCATGATTTTATCACCATCGTTGTTTGGGTTAACACCAATGTTTGCTTTTGAAATAGCAGATTCGATATCAGCTAGTAATGGCTTTTCCCAAGGGTTAACCACGATAGTAGTTGCATCGGTTGCAATTACCGAACCAACTTGGTCTAGTGGTGTTGGTGTTCCATAGTAGTCGATTTTAACTGAGTCTAAAACAGATACTAAAACTTTACCCGTACGGAGTGTTTTGAAAGAGTGTTTCATATGCGCAACAGATTTTTCCATGTTCGCTTTACAAGAGTTTTGAATGTCGTTTATCATTTTTATTCCTTAACTAAAATTATGCTGGATTGGCGATGCCCATCTTTTAAAAAGATACGGGTACGAAAGAACTTAAGTTTTTTATCTATCGTAACATCGAGTAGACCTTGGGTGAGTTTGGCACGATTCCAACCCTGACCCGAGATATAGTACTCAATATTTTTTACCTTTGAGGGTAGCCTAGCTTTTAATGATGTAATTGTACTATTTTTTGGCCATGTTTTTGGATAAATCCACTCTGTTGGAAGGGTTTTAATACGTAATTTACGTTTTAGGGTATTTTCACCCGTTAAAGCGATGCGATCTAAATCGAATTTATCACTTTTTTTATCAACAGCACCAGCATTTTGATTGATAATAAGTTTAAAATTAAATGTTTCAATTGTCTGACGTACACGTGGATTGTACTCACCATAAGGATAAGCATAATATTCAGGCACAAAACCAAGATGCTTCTGCATCAAGGTTAAGCCTTTTTTGGTGTCATCTTTAATTTTTTGAGTCGAGAGTCCTACTAAATGAGGATGCCCATACGAGTGAAAACCAATTTCGCCATAACGCGAAGCCTCTTCAATCTGTGCCCATGACATGTAGTCACCATAATGACCAACAGTCGCTTGTACATAAACAAAAAGTGTGAAGGGGTAGTTAAACTCTTTAAAAACGTCTAAACCATTAGTATAAAAACTTTTGAAGGTATCATCAATGGTTAAAACAACCCATTTATCACTAATATCTTCGCCTTCTTCTAAAGCAGTGTGAAGTCTCTTTAAAGAGATAACTTTGTAGTGATTGTCTTTAAGGTATTGAAATTCAGCACGTAAGGTTTGAAGTGAAGTACTTGTTGAAGGGTGTCTTGTGTCATCAAAACGATGAAAAACAAAGAGATGTGCATCCGCAAAAAGCGAAAGCGTGTAAAGCGCTAGGAGAAGACCAAAGCGCATAAAATTATTTAGTAGTGTTTGCTTCTACTGGAGCTGCAGGAGCGGTAACTTCAACAGTAGGTGCTTGAACATCAGTCTGTTCAACTAAGGTGTCTACAACAGATTCATTACGCTCTTGACCGTAGAAGTACCCTAAAGAGATGGTGTTAAGTACAAACAAGAAACCTAAAAAGAAGGTTACTTTAGCTAAAAAACTGCCTGGACCTTTGGCCCCAAATACAGACTCGTTAGAGCCGCTGTATGCGCCAAGACCAATGCTTGAACTTTTTTGTAATAAAACTGCAATAGTTAAAATAACTACAAGTGTGATTTGCGTAATAAGCAAAATAGATGTCATAAAAGACCTTTTCGAAATATATAAAGTTGCGAATTATAGCAAAATTATTTTAATTTAAAAAGCTTTGTATATATAAAGATGAATTTTGTGTGGTTTGAGCTATAATTTCATTATGAAAAAAGCACTGATTCTTGGAATTTTTATTATGATTATTGTTGTGGGACTTGTTTTGGTTAACACTACTACTGACGCAAAACATTCTAGTAACACCAAAAGTATTGGGGTCTCTACCTTTGCCCTTTATGACATAGCCTCACATCTTTTACCTCAAGAGATTGATGTTTTTATGGTAGTTCCTTTCGGTGTTGATGTTCATAGTTTTGAGCCAACACCAAAAGATATGGTACGTATTCAAGAGAGTGAACTGTTTTTTTATAGCGGTGCAGGGCTTGAGCCATGGAGCCATGCTTTTACCAATAATAAAAACAGTGTTAACATGAGTCAATATGTATCGTTAATTGAAATGGATAAAGATCATGAACATCATCATAATACCTATGGTCTCGACCCACATTATTGGCTTAGTATTGCCAATATGCAGGGTTTAAGTGAAGAAATGGCGTCACAGCTTCTTGAAGCTTTTCCTAAATACTCAAAACAGATAACAGGTAATGCAAAAAGTTATATAACTACTTTAAAAGCACTAGGTCAAAAATCAAAAGCGATGTTTTTAGAGTGTCATAAAAAAGAAATTGTTGTCAATCATAATGCTTTTGGTTACTTAGCACATGATTATGGTTTTAAAATTCATGCCTTGAGTGGTTTTTCTCCTGATGCTATGCCTAGTGCATCAAACATGGCACGTTTGGTAAGACTAGTAAAACAAGAGCATATTAAAACGCTATTTTTTGAATCTTTTGTAAGCGACAAATTAATGCGAAGTATTGCTAAGGAAAGTGGTGCAGATATTGAAGTCTTACAGCCCTTAGCCAATATTAGTGGTGATGCCTATGAGGCGGGTGAAGATTATGTCTCTATTATGCAAACAAACATTACCAAACTTGCAGAGGTTTTAGAGTGTCAATGATTTTTAAGCAACCTATTTTTGAGGTAAAAGCCTTAAGTTACATTGTTAATGATCAAAAGATTATTGATAAGGTCTCTCTTGTTATTCATAAAGGTGACTACTGTGCTATTATTGGACCTAATGGTGGAGGTAAAACAACCTTAACCCGTCTCCTTTTAGGTTTGGAGAAAAAAACATCAGGTGAAATTCGTCTTTTTGGTTTAAAACCATCCCAGTTTAAAGCCCATTACAAAATAGGCTACGTACCCCAACGTGTTTCTCAAGTTGATGAAGGCTTCCCAGCAACGGTACTTGAAGTTGTTAAAATGGGACGTACGGCAATACAAGGCTTTTTCTCACGCGAACGTCAAGAGGATCGAGATGCTGTAGAAGAGGCAATGTCCAAGATGGATGTGATGCACCTACGACATAAGTTAATAGGCGAACTTTCAGGAGGACAACGTCAACGGGTTATGATCGCACGCGCCCTTGCTTCAAAGCCTGAAGTACTTATCTTGGATGAACCAAACACCGGTGTAGATATTGTTTCCCAACAACGTTTTTATGCCCTCTTAAAAGAGCTCAATGTTAATGAGATGATGACGATTATCTTTATTACCCACGATATTGGAGTGATTGCAGATGATATTGGTCGGCTTTTTACAGTGAACAGTACCTTGCTTACTTGTAACAATCCTAAAGAAGCACTCTCATGTGATGAAATGAGTAAGTTATATGGTATCGATGCACATCTCATACATAACCATCATCATCACTAGGAATTTGCGATGCAAGTCAGGAAAGAAAAAAGAGGAAAGAAAGTGATGTTAAATAAATCGAAAATAGCTATAAATACTCAGCCCTATGTACTCTTCTCTTTTCACTATTTCCTAAATTTCCAAAAGGAAATTTCATGTTAAAATATTTGAAACAGATACATACCCCTTTACCATTTACCATTCACCATTTACCTGCTCCAAAGGAGCAACAATGTTAGAAATACTTCAATATGATTTTATGGTGAATGCTTTCCTTGCTGGAATCCTCATTGCCATCCTCGCTTCTGTTAGTGGTTCCTTTATAGTACTACGTCGTTATTCAATGATGACAGAGACCTTAGCACACTCTGCACTAGTCGGTGTCGCAGTAGGTCTTTTAGTGGGTTCTAGCCCTCTGTGGACAGCAGTAGTAATTGCACTACTAAGTGCTTGGAGTATTGAGTACCTACGTTCAAACTTTAACCTCTATTCCGATGCAATTTTAGCAATATTTTTATCAGGATCTTTAGCTCTAGCTATTATTATTGTTTCTCTTGCTGGTGCCTTTAATAACTCACTCTTCTCTTATCTATTTGGTTCTATCCTTGCAGTATCAACACAAGATGTGATTACGATGGCACTTTTTGGTTCTGTGGCATTAGCACTTTTGTTTGGTTTTTACAAAGAGTTCTATTTTATCGCCTTTGATGAAGAGGTTGCACAAACCAGTGGTATTCCTGTTAAAGCCCTCAATTTTCTTTTAGTAACTATCGTTGCCGTTATTATTGCCCTTTCTATTCGTGTAGTTGGAACGCTTCTTATTGGTGCGTTAATGGTGATTCCAACAGTGGCAGCACTGCGTTATCGTCAAGGTTTTGGTAAAACGATTATCTTATCAGTCTTTTTTGCTTTAGTCTCTGTGATAGCAGGTATGACCTTCTCCTACTACTTCTCACTACCAAGTGGTGCGACGATTGTCATGAGTGTATTGGTTATCTTTATTATCTCTTTGGTGATCAACCGTAAATGAAAATAGATAAAGAGTTTTCTAAAAATGCTCAGAGTTATTTAGACCACAATACTATTCAAAATAGAGTGGCTTCTGAATTAATCGCTTCACTACCTTCTCAACCTAAGCGTATTATTGATTTAGGATGTGGTAACGGAGGACTCTTTAAACAGATAGATTGGGAGCTTGAACATTTTATTGGGGTTGATTTTGCTTCTCAGATGTTAGAACTCCATCCTAAAACTGCCATAACAGAATGTATCTTTGGAAATTTTAATAATCCTCAATTATATGAGCACCTCTACTCATTACAGATGGAGCATCTATTTTCTGCTTCAGCATTGCAATGGGCAGAGGACTTAGATAAGGTATTTACTTTTATAACAGCTTTGGATATTCCTGTATCTTTGGCTATTTTTACTTCAGGTACTTTTACTACTCTGAATAAAACAGCAGGTTTAGCGCCGCTACTACGATCCTCAACTGAGGTACAAACGCTGGTTGAAAAACACTTTAATGCGAAGTTTGAAGTTAAAACGTATCAATTGAAGTTTAACAATACAAGAGAGATGTTTCGTTATATCAAGAAAAGTGGGGTGAGTGGATCACGACGGGTTTTGGATTACAAACAGACCAAACAGCTTATGCAAGCATATCCCTTAGATTATTTAGAGTTTGAAGTGGTGTTTATTTACTCTTAGTGAGATTTTCTTTTTCAAGAGCATAGAGTTGATAACGAATATTTTTAAAGTTTTCAGAGTGTTTAGGATCAATAATCTTGTACATCTCTTCTAAAACACGACTTGACTCTTGTCCTCGTTTGTAATTTGCCACGATAATACTTTCAATATCACTACGGTTAAGCTCACTCTGAAGAGTTGGACGTAAAACATCATTAACGCTATCTCGTGTTTTTAAAAGATTTTGGAGGTCATCGATGCGGGCATCATGTCGAAGGGTTTTGAGTTGAAGAGCGAGTTTTTTATCATTATGAACATATCGAGCAATATCTTCTATAACACGAATCCCCTCTTTAAGACGGTTAAGATTGGCATCTATAACACGATAAAGTTGGGCATCCATAATAACTTACTTGTTCTTTTTACGTGAAGCTTTAGCGAGCTTTGCTTTTTTCTTTGCTTTAGCTCTTGCAGCAGCTGAAGTGTCTTTACGTGTTTCATTTGCTTTAGAAACAGGAATTCCACCCTTACTTCCATCACTACTTTGTTGTTGTGTTGCCATATGAGCGGTTTTGTATCCTGAACCCATATCAACACTAGCGGTATTTGCGCCTGCCATTTTTTCTCCTTGTATAAATTGTTTTTGATAAAAAGAGAAAAACTCTACTTATAAAAAACAATTGAAATGTATCAAGTACTTCTACTCAATACATCTAATTGTACGAACCCAACAAAGTGGATTATTATTTAGTCATCACTACCAAAAATACCAAACAGTTGAAGTAAGGCAGTAAAGATATTTAAAAAGTCTAAATAAAGTGCAATAGCACCATCAATCGGTGTCTCATAAGCACCTTTGATAATGTTTTGTGTGTCATAAACAACTAAAACACTAAATAGCATTACAACAGCGCCAGAGATAATAACACTGAACATTGGGTTGTGTAAGACAAATGCATTAATCAAAGAAAACACAATAATTACGATTAACGCAATAAACAGTGGTTTTGTATATGATGTAAAGTCTGTTGTAGTTTTGATAGCAAAGTAAGACATTGCTCCAAAAATTACAGACGTCATAGCAAATGCATTACCAATAATTGCTCCACCGCCACTCATACCAAGTGTCTGTGCTAAAAGAGGGGCAATCATAAGTCCTGTCATAAATACAAATGAAAACATTACTACCATGTTGATACCTGGTTTACGTTTTACAATAAACAGTCCAAACAGTAGTGCCATCTCTACAATAAAAAGCCCAAGGCTCCACTCATGAATAGTTTGCGCAAAAGGAATACCAACATAGGCACCCGCTGCACCAGCCATCATTGAGGCTGCAAATAATTTATAGGTCTCTTTTACAAAAGAGACAATCCCTGCTTCAGAGCGGCTCGAAGTGTTAACACCATAAGCACCTTCTCTTGCATAATCACGGTCATATAGTCCCATGTCATTTCCTTTGTTATTGAATATTTGTGAGATTATAGCAAAAGCCAAATCCACATTGGTTAATGATACTATATATAGAGAAAGTAAATAAATGGTAATCATGATAGTAATTCTATATAGAAGCTATGAAGATCATAGGTTGATATCAGTACAAACATTGAACCTAAAACTATTAATATATAACGAAATTACTCGGTAAAAAAAGAATTATAAAATTCTTTTCAAAACCACTTGACAAAGCAAACGAAATCTCCTATAATTCCCGTCCACAAACGATGAGTCGCTTGCAAAAGAGACGAGAGAAACTACGTGTTGTAGCCATCTTTAAACGTTTGAGATCATTGAAAACT
>Ga0256826_1000638_pt1 | contig 21353 bp, 25 predicted proteins | sample CV79metaG_FD_185975 | JGI IMG/M metagenome (GOLD analysis project Ga0256826, IMG submission 185975) | Hydrothermal vent microbial communities from East Pacific Rise, Pacific Ocean - CV79 | ecosystem: Environmental > Aquatic > Marine > Hydrothermal vents | place: Pacific Ocean: East Pacific Rise...
TTTCACTAGCATTTTTTCTAAGAAGTAAAAATAGCATAAAGATTAGACCAGTACCAATACTTTTTGCCCACATATTCATTGTAACATACCAGCCCCAAAATACGTCTGGTAAAGCTACATCTAAAGTTACTACAGCATGTGTTGCTGCTAAAGTTTCATGTACCATTAGTGGTGCCCTCCTAGTGGAAGATGTGTTAAATTATTAAATAAACTATAACCCTCTTCTCTTGTTGAAGCAAGTGGGTTAAGATTTACATTACCACCACCTACATAGAAATGATGAGGATTCGTTCCCTTCTCTGGTTTACGAACTGTTACATTCCCTTGATTCTCTTGAATATATTGAGAAATATTTGATTTTGGATCTTCAAGGTCACCAAAAATATTCGCTCCAACTGGACATGCAACAACACAAGCTGGCATCATAGATGATGCGATACGGTGTGCACAGTAAGTACACTTATCAGCAGTTTGTGTTTCAGGGTCTATATAAATTGCACCATAAGGACAAGCCATAACACAACCAGCACAACCGATACATCTCTCTTTATCTATATTTACAATTCCATTTTCAATATAATGAAGTGCAGATACCGGACAGATTCTCTCACACGGAGCATTTTCACAATGATTACATCTTAGAGGTGTAAAAGTTCTCTTCGTTTCTGGGAAAGTTCCCACATCTACATATTTAACACGTAATCTCCATGTACTAAGTGGAACTTCATTTTCCACTTTACATGCGATCTCACACCCTTTACATCCCATACAAAGATGTAAATCAACTAGGAAGCCTAATTGCATATATTCTCCTTTAAGCCTTTTTAATTGGCATTTTTAAGATTTATAACTATGACTAATATTTTTCAAAAGAAGCCCTTATACTTGAGAGTATAGGGCTATTTGACTATGAAGATATTAGCTAAGAAAACTTAAATTTGTAATAAATACGTGATATAAACTTGATGAAAAGTATAAGAGTGGGTAAATTTGAAAAAGTTATAGTGAAAAAGATATTTTAGATGATAAAACTCTTGGATTTGCTAAACCCTAAATCTAGTTAGGGTAGCTTTTGAGGATAGATTTTCTTAGGTGACTTTTCTAAATGACAAGGAAGAAGCTACTCTTCATCCTCATCGTCTTCTTCATCTTCCGCTTCTTCTGCTAAACACATCATTCCATCAGCATGTTGTGCAACATTGGCACCATGAGTATATGTTAGTTCACCACCCATTTTCCCTTGAAAAAGTGTTGCTCCTGCAACAATAGCTATTAATACAATCGCAAATATCTCTGCTTTTATATTTGACTTGAAACAGCCATAGAACTTTATAAGCGTTGCAAAACCCATTGCTATCGCTAAATAGAGACCAAAGTCTTTATGTTTAATTAAAAGAGCCTTACCTTCACTTGTTAAAAGTGAATACACAACTGCACCATCTGCTTTACCTGCAAAATAAGCAATAACTAAAAAGATTGCTGCAAAAACCATAAAGCGAGTTGATATTTTTGACATTAATTCGCTTGGTTTGATTAAATAGGCTATGCCTAAGACTAAAGATAAGATTGGAAGTACCACTGCAAAGTGTGCTGCTGCTGGATGTAACATTTACGAGCCTTATATATTAAATTTCTATTGCTATTCTACACTTTTATCTATAAAAATTTCTTATAGAATAAAATTATTATCAAAAATTTTAGATAATATACAGAAAATATAAGATTAGCTTCAATTACTTCTTGTATAATTTAGTTGAAAAAATATCTATTTAATCGTCAAAAAAGGAGGGGGTTTTATCTTAAATTTTAAAAGTTTAAAAGAGTTTTCTAAAGATCTCACACTCCTATATGTAGAGGACGATGTCCTTCTTCGTGACCAAACAGAAGTTATCTTTAAAAATCTCTTTCACATAGTTGATATTGCACAAGATGGACAAATAGGCTTAGAAAAATATAAAAAATACTACGACACTTATGGAAAAAATTACGACATAATTGTCAGTGATATTCAGATGCCAAATCTTAATGGAATAGCATTAACAAAAGAAATTTTCAAACTTAATAAAGAGCAAAAAATAATTATTATCTCCGCTCATAACGATAAAGAGTATCTTATAGACTTGATAAACATCGGTGTGGAAGCATTTATGCAAAAACCTCTCTCTTCTGAAAATATGCTTGAAGTTTTATATGAAGTATGTTGCTCTTTTGAGAATGAAAATATGATTATGCTTAAAAATGACTATAGATATAATGCCTCACTCTCTCTACTTTTTTTCCAAAATAAAAAAGTAGAGTTAAGTGAAAATGAATCAAAGTTATTAGATCTTTTGTTGAAAAATAAGAACCAATACTTTACTGCTATTGAAATATTTAACCATCTATACTTTGACGAACTAGAAAAAGAGTTCTCTATTGACTCTATTAAAAGTTTAATCAAACGGCTTAGAAAAAAAACTCCAGATAGCTTGATTTGTAATACCCAAAATCTAGGTTACACTGCTGAGTATTAGCCCCCTCTTTTAATCTTTATCGTGTAAAATCTCATCTAAAGTCTTAAATACACTATCGCTACCCTCTTCCATCTCTTCAAATGCTTTAAGCAATTCATTTATATTCATCTCGTCTTGAGTAATAAGTTCAAAAACCTTATGTGTACCATTATGTACAACTGCATGTGGAGTTTCAAGTTTTTTATAATGTGTAGTTTGAGAGAAATTCTCTTTTCCATTACCCTCATAGTACCATTTACCAAGTCTACAGTTATGGTGATCTACAAATTTAAACTGCTCTTCTCTTGTAACTGCTGAGTAGTATGTATTTACCTTCCATAGAATATGGTCTAATTTTGCAAGTGACATAAAAACACGGTCTGTTGTAAAGTTTATAGTAGCAAAAGAAGCTTTCATCTTAGTCGAATCATCTGCTAAACACTGGTGCAGTGCACGTATAAGTTCATTGGAACTATTGATACCCTCTTTAATCGCTCTAAACTCATCTGAAATACTATCAACATCTTGTTTCATAGATTGCAGAGAGATATTGATTTCAGTTACTGCCTTATCTGTTCTATCTGCAAGTTTTCTCACCTCATCTGCAACAACGGCAAATCCTCGTCCATGCTCACCTGCACGAGCAGCTTCAATAGCCGCGTTTAAGGCTAGGAGGTTAGTCTGGTCTGATATATCTTTAATAAGGTCCAGTATACTAGTAATATCATTTGTTCTCTCGCTCAAACCATTTACGGTATGCATAGAGTTATCAGAGAGTTCATTTAACCCATCTAAAGTACTAGCCACCTCTGTTGTTTTTTGAGAGATTCGTACTATACTTTCAACAAGGTCATCAGTACTTGCTAAAGAGTCTTTAGAGACACTAACAGACTCAGCCATATTACCCTGTATATCTACAATATTTTTTCGAAGATGCTCATTTTGCATTTTCATCAATCGTTCTGTATCATCAGGGATAATCTCTTGTGTACTATTTTCTAACTCATACTCTAGTTTTATAATCCTATCAGCTAACTCTTCTTTCTCTTTTTCTAAAGATAGAATTTTATCAGTTAAGATTTTACACTCATCACATTTCCCAAAAAAATTCATACTACAACCTTTGTTAAAATTAATTTTCTATTGTACTTTAAAGAGGTGTCACAAAAGTGTCAAACTAAAAGAACATGTCATCATCAAAATTCTCTTCTTCACTTGCAGACTCATCATACTCTATAAACATAATAATAGTATCAACATTTGAGAAAAAAGAGTTATCTAAAAAATGAGCATTTACTATATTGTTTTCAAATATCTCCTTTCTCCAAACAATTAAATCATTTACAAATCCTTCAATGAGTGCACTGATATTTAACATTCTCTCTTTATCATTAAAAAGAATTTCAGAGTTCTTAGTAAAATTAACACCTAACTTTGTGATATATTTTCCAAGTTCAGAAAATAGAGGATAGTTACTCAGTATATTTCCGTATCTATTTATATTATCCCCTAAGAGTTGGCAATCTTCTACAGTTGAAGAGCTACTCTCTATAACAGAGATTGAGAGGGAATCTATATCCTCTTCTAAATCTTGAAGCTCATATATATCACTCTCGAGTACATACTCAACATAATTTACATGCTCATCCTGCTCCTGTTCTTCTTTTGCAGGAGCTTTTTTTATCTGTTTAGATGAATGAGTCTCAGTCTCATCTTTTAACTTCAAATAGTTTATTATTACTCCTTCAAAGTTTTTATCTAAAATAAGAGAGATATCATCAAATAGTTCTTGGTTAAAACTATACTTGGTAAAGACATAAGAACTCATGCTATTTTTAAAGAGTACACAAATCATAAATATATCTTCTAGAGGTAAATTTTTGTTCTTGAAAAAATCCAACATAATAAAAATGACAGGGCAGTTCCCCATCTCTGCTTCACCTCTAATAACATTTAAAAAATACTCTATTACTTTTATTGCATAACGTGAACGAAAAAACTCCACATCTATAGCATGTGCTTCTAATCTTTCAACTACTACTTTTTTATCCACCCAGATATGTGAAATTTTCTCTTTATTGCTTACTAAATCTTCAAGAATATCTTTAGCAGAACTAAAATTACTAGAATCCTTCATATCCATACCTAATATATTCAGATTCTCTATTTTATTATAATACTGAATTAATAGTTTTCTATCTGAAACCATCTGTGTAGTTATATAAAGCAATTTTTTCAACTCTTCAAGTTCTACAGGTTTCGTTAAAAATCCTCCAGCCCCCATATTTACAGCCTTATATAAGTAATCCACCTCATTAAAAGCTGTTACAAATACTATCATCTGCTCAGAATGGAGCTCTTTAATTGCCTCACCCATCTCTAAACCATTCATATTTGGCATATGAATATCGGTAATTACCATATCAAAAGGGGTTTTCTCTTTTTTACAATAGGCCTTATATTTTTTTAATCCATCTACTCCATCTACTGCTGTTTCTATACTATTAAAGTAATTTCCTAAAAGCTCTAAGGTACTCTCTCTAATCGACTCTTCATCTTCAACATAAAGTATATTTAAATCTTTTGAATTTTCTAATATTAACTTATTATCAATTTTCATTATTTATCTTCCCTTTTTAGTTCTATCATAAAACAGACACTACCCTCTGTATTTTCTACCCATATTTTACCATCATGATGTTCTTCTATTATTATTTTAGACATATATAGACCAAGTCCTGTTCCATTTTTTTCATCTTTTGTTGAAAAATAAGGGTCAAATATTTTATTTATAACATCCTCATCAATGCCTCCACCATTATCGCATATCTCTACAAATATAGCCCCTTGAGTATCAAATGTTTTAATTTTGATAGTAGGGTTTTGTATCTTTTTTGCAATAAAATTATCTAAAGCATTCTGTAGTATACTCAAAAAAACTTGCATTAATTCGTTTGTATGTATGAATAATTCATCACTACTTAAGTACTCAAACTTCACTTTAACTCGGTTAGAGTTTAAATTTGCACTGAGAATAGAAGAGGCTATCTCAAGAGCTTTATTTACTGATAAGAGCTCCTTAGTCTTGTTTGGTTTATAAAAGTTTTTAAAGTCATCAATCGTTGTTGTTAAACTTTGAACCAAAGTATCAATCTGTTTTAAAGACTTTTTAAAATATGCACTAGCCTCTTTCCGTCCATCAAGATTATCTATATCAAATACTTCTAACTCAAGTTTCATACTTAAGTCTATAGAAGTTGCCGAAATGGCACCTAAAGGTTGTCTCCACTGGTGTGCAATCATGCTAATCATCTCACCCATCTGTGCCATTCGCTGCTGTTCAAAAAGTTTTTTCTGATACTCTTCATTTTTTTGCAACTCTTCTTCTATTTTTTTTTCTAAGTTTTGCTCTTGCTCTTGGAGTTTATTGATAGTTCTTTCTAAACTCTTTTTTATATATTTATCATCTATATCATGAAAAATAATTAAAATACCTACTATCATCTGTATATATATCGCTGTTGTATCTTGAGTAAAAAAGAGTGCACTTATAAATAGAATATTCGAAGCGAATATATGTGCTATTTTAATTCTATGAAATGGACTCAAAAGAATTCTTATCATTGCTCATCCTTTAGCTCTATACTAAAACAGATACCATCATCTAAATTTTTAGCTTTTAATCTACCTTTGTGATGGTTTTCTATAATCATTTTTGACATATAAAGGCCTAAACCCGTACCATTCCTATCATATTTTGTTGAAAAATAGGGGTCAAAAATTTTATCTATTACATCTTCACTAATACCCCCTCCATTATCACAAATCTTTAAAGAGACTCCACTTGATGTATCCTCTGTTTTTATCCATATAGTAGGTCTGTTCAAACATTTTATTTCAAAATTTTCATCTGCATTTTTTATAATATTTAAAACAACTTGCATCAATTCTCCTTCAAAGATAAAGAGCTCTTTTTGTGATTTATACTCTTCAATAATCATAAGACTATTTTTTAAGGATGAACCCCTAATAATATTAAGAGCTTTTTGTATAGGTACATCTACATTTAAACGGCTTGATACTCTTTTATGTTTATATATATCTCTAAAATCATCAATAGTTTTTGTAAGGCTCTGTGTAAATGATTCTATATTTAATAAAGATTTAGCAAAGTATTTTATATGCTCTTCTCTCTGTTTCTCATCACTCAGGTCATACATCTCTAACTCTAGTTTCATTTTCATATCGATTGAAGTTGCAGCGATAGAAGCGAGTGGTTGTCTCCACTGATGTGCTATCATACTTATCATCTCACCCATCTGGGCTAAACGAGTCTGATTAAAAAGTTGCTGTTGGTGTATAGTATTTTTTTCTACTTCTTGTGCAACTCTATCTTCTAATTCATCAATATAGAGTTGTAGTCTCTTTTTTGATTTTTGAGGTTTTGATATAGAAGAGAGTGAATTTTTCATTATATCTCCTCCAAAGGTTCTGAAAAGTAAAAACCTTGATACTCATCAACATCTAACTCTTTTAACATCTCAAATATAACTTTTGAGTGTACATACTCCGCAATCACCTTTATTCCTAATTTATGAGAGAACTGAACTATCGCTTCAACAAGAGTGTGTGCTCTTGAGTCGGTATCTATATCTTTAACTAAAGAGCCATCTATCTTGAGATAATCAGGTTCTATTTCCAAAATATACTCAAAGTTAGAAAAACCTGTTCCAAAATCATCAATAGCTATTTTGACTCCATACTTACGAAAATTTTTAATAAAATTTTTCACATCATCATAGTTTTCAATACTTTCGCTCTCAGTTATCTCAAAAACAGCTCTCTCTCCAAGATGTGGGTGAGAGATAAAACACTCTTCTACCTTCTCAATAAAGTGAATATTTTTTATATCACTATATGTAAAATTTATACTTAAGATATGCTCTGTATTCTTGAGTATTTCAAGTGCCTTAAAAATAACTGTAGAGGAAAGGTACTCATAAAGTCTAGTTTTAATCGCTACATCAAGAAAATAAAAAGGAGAGAGAAGCATAGGACTATTCTCTTCTTGTAGTCGCATAAGGGTCTCATGTTTTACGGTTATCCCCGCTCTATTTACAATAGGTTGATACACAGCAATAACACGCTCATCATCGATAGCAGCACAGATATTATCTCTACATTTAAGTGTTAAACCACTCTCTTTACGATGGTCAATTGCACTGGAGTACATAACATAAGGTTTTTTATATTTTTTTGCATAATCTAAAGCTATTTTAGCACTCTCATAGCTATTATTCTCAACACTTGAGAGTCCTATAGTAATATCAACAGTGATTATATTCTCATCAACTTCTATCTTTAAATTGTTTAACTCTTTAAAAAGACTCTCTATAAGTAGTTCATACTTTTCAGTATCTATATATTGTGTAGTATCTACGATGGCAAACTCATCTGCAGATAATCTATAAAGTAGACAAGAATCATCTTCAACTGCCAAACTTAAATATGTTGCAAATTTTCCTAAAACTTTTGAACCTATGCTACTTCCATAAACCTCATTAATTACCTTAAATTTATCTATATCAATCAGCATAATAACAGGGGTTTCAAGTCTCTCTAAATCTCTAAAAAATGAGTAACGACTAAAAAGACCACTTAAAGGATCAAAATGTAATTTATGAATTATCTCTTCATTTCTTTTTTTAACTTCAAGTTCTAAATTCTTCTGGTAGTTTTCACTAATCTCAAAAGATTCTATTTTTTTTGTCATTTTATAAAGTACTTTTAAAAACTGCTCGTGCTTGAGAGGTTTTAAGATGTAGCCATCTACATCTAACTCTATCGCTTCTAAAAAGTATTCACTATCATTATAGGCAGAGAGTAGTAAAACAGGGATATTTTTATCTAACTCTCTAATTTTTCGTAACATCTCTAAGCCACTCATATTTGGCATATTAATATCACTGAGAATTAAGTCAAACTCATGACTCCGAAACTTCTCAAAACCATCTTCTCCATCGACGGCGAGTACAATAGTTTTAAAAAAGTTTTGAAGTAATAGGTGAGTTGTTAATCTTGTTGAAATATCATCTTCAACATAGAGGATTTTTAAGTTTGTACATATTGAAGCAAGCTCTTTTAAATTAACAGACATAAAAATCCTTCTATTTCACTCCTCAAACTATAACACCAAGTGGTGTCATAGAAGTGTCAAATAGAAAATATTTTTAGAAACTATTTCTCTAAACGAACTCTTACAGAGTGTTCATGTGCAGTTAAACCTTCCGTATTTGCGATTAAAGCACACTCTTCACCTATCTCATTGATAGCTTTTTTACTAAATGCAATAATTGATGTTTTTTTCATAAAGTTCTCAACACCAAGTGGTGAATAAAACTTTGCAGTCCCCCCAGTTGGAAGTGTATGATTTGGTCCCGCGACATAATCACCTATTGCTTCAGGAGTATTATGTCCTAAGAAAATTGCCCCTGCATGTTTTATTAGTGGAAGTAGTTCAAAAGGTGAGTTTGTTGCAACTTCTAAGTGTTCAGGTGCAATCTCATTCATCAAATCAATTGCTTCTTCCATAGTTTTTGTCACGATGATTGCACCGCGTTCTTCAATAGATTTTCTTGCTATCTCTTGACGTGGTAATTTTACTAACCAGTTCTCAATCTCAAGCTTCACCTCATCTGCTAGAGCTTGTGATGGAGTTATAAGTATAGAGCTTGCCATTTCATCATGTTCTGCTTGAGAGAGTAGATCTATTGCTAAATGATTTGCATTAGCACTATCATCAGCTAAAACACCTATCTCACTTGGTCCTGCAATCATATCTATATTTACATCACCAAAAACCATTTTTTTTGCAGTTGCAACAAAAATATTTCCAGGACCTGTCACAACATCTACCTTTGAAATAGTCTCTGTCCCATAAGCCATTGCAGCAATCGCTGAAGCACCACCAACCTTATAGACTTGGTCTACTCCACAGAGGTGACAAGCAGCAAGTAGAAGTGAGTTTGGCTCATTATCTGGTGTTGGTGTACAGACTACAATATTCTCAACTCCAGCAACTTGAGCCGGAATTACATTCATTAAAAGGGATGAAGGGTATGCCGCTTTTCCACCAGGAATATAAAGCCCTGCACTATCAACAGCAGTTACACGCTGTCCTAAAATAGTTCCATTAGCCTCATCATCAAACCAAGACTTTGGTTTCTGCTTCTCATGGTAAACTTTAATTCTATCATATGCTAAATGCAGAGCAGATTTAAGTTTTGGTTCTAACTCTTCATAAGCCTTAGCCATTGAATCGGTAGAAATTTTTAAATCTTCATCACTCTGCGGAGTCCAGTTGTCAAACTTTGCAATATGTTGTTTCAGTGCTGCATTTTTATCCGCTTTTATCTCATCTATAATATTTTGGACTATTTTGCTCACATGAGCCATATCCATTTTTCCACGTCCTAAAAGTTCTTCAAACTCTTCTTTAAAACTAGGGGAAGAGGTATTTGTAAATATCATTTAATTTTCCTATTTTTAGCTTGTCGTTCTGCATCTACTTTATCAAATTCTTTTTTTACAATTGCAAGAGCATTTAAGAAGTCACCAGACTTTATATAACCAGGAATTGGCTGATACATGGGTGTCCCATCTGGATATAAGAACCAAATACTTGGTGTTCCTGGTCTCCACAAGTCTCGAGGTATATAATCATTCTCATCTGAGTAAGAAGTTACTGATATAAAATCACGATTTAAAGCCTCTATAACCTTTGGATCTTGGAGTGTATTTTCATCTAGCATTACACAGTATTTACATGTGTGTCTTGAGGATATAAAAAGCATAGGCTTATTTTCACTTATTGCTGTTTTTACACCGCTCTCATAATCTTTTGCCCACTTCACACCTGAAGCAAATAGTGCAGACACACTTAGTATCGCTATAAATATTATTTTTTTAAACATGTTTTTTTACCTTTTTTAACAGTTCTTTGGAGCAATCTATTGCACTTTTATCTGTGACATCGATTACAATATCAGCGAGAGCCAAATACTCCGGCCTTCTAATTTCATACAATTTCTTTGCCTCTTTTAAATCACTTAAAAGTGGACGTTTTTTAAGTTTATTCACTGCGTTTGGATGCTCTTTAATTCGTTTAATGATAGCATCAAAAGGTGAATCAAGCAAAACAACAGTTCCTATTTTCTTTAAGTTATTTACCTTATAAAAACCACCGCCCGTTGAGATAAGTGTATTTTTAACACTCTTCTCTAACCAGATTGAGATATCTTTTTCAAGCTCTCTAAAGTAGGACTCACCCTCTTCTTGGAAAATCTTCTTTATCTTTTTATTAGCCATACTTTCTATTAAATCATCAGTATCAATGGCAATATATTTAGAGTGCTGTATCACTTCACGAGCAACACTACCCTTACCTACTCCCATAAAACCAATTAAAATAATATTGTTACGACTCGGCATTTAGTGCCTCCCTGCATTGAACTTTAGTTCTTAGCATGCTCTTTCCTATTTAAACGCGGACATATCAAAGTCTGGTTTTGTTTTTAAAATTTTTCTATATATTAAGATTGGAGAGAGTATATTATACTCTAAGAGTAACATACTGATGATAAAACTTAGTGATGAAACCTGCAGTAATTCAGGCAGATAAAATGCAAATACAAAGCCCACTAAGGATGCTACAAATGTACCGAACTGAAGATATGAAAGTTTTTTATTTATCATCTCATTCATAGTCGGTATACTCATATATCCCATACCATTAAGGTGAAACCAGACAAGAAAAGGAACGACTTTATATACCATTCCAACCATAATTGACATGATAAAACCACCCCCTATAAGGATGGCAACCATAACTATATACTCATGTTTAAAGTACTCATCAAAGATCCAGAGAAAAGCGCCAAGAGTTAAAAATATACTTGCTGTTCGCCAATACGAAACAGTTACATCACTAATGGGACGTCGACGTCTATTGAGTTTTAACCATACTGTAGTTGCAAAAGCCCAAAAAAATGTAGCTATCCAGAGTTTTGCAAAGAGTGTCCACTCCTCTTTAAAAAGAGTAAAAAGAAGCCACATGACAAGACCACTACTTATAAGCCACACTACTCTTTTTTTACAAAAACTTTTAAACTTAGGTGCTACATAAAACATTGGAAGCACTTGAAATGCAACCCCAATAATAAGAATTCCTGCAAAACCAAACACTGCCCAAACACTATGGACATTAGCAACAATCATATGGAGTTCATTAATATCGTTAACAATATAAGAGTAGAGTAAAAAAGTTCCCATAAAAACAATCAATGTCGCGAAGAGTAAACTTGTTGCTATTGCTTTTACTGTTGGGGTAAAGTTCTTAACACCTTTTAATGCTATAGCCATCGAACCTATCATCATTAAGAAACCTCCTCCTAAACCAAATACAGCCACAGAGATTAAAATAGAGTTTTGAGCCAACATTCCAAATATCATTGCTAATAAACCAAAGCTTAAAAGTAAATAGGAGTACTTCGCAACAAATGCAACATGAGGCATTTTAGCACCTACTAAAACGGGAAGCATCTGTGTTAGTGCACCTAACATAGTAAAACCCAAAAAGCCTATAGTTAAAGAGTGTGCTATTACTATAGAGTCTACTGCAAATCGACCCATTAAAACAGAGGAGTCATTAAAAAACATTAAAATCCCTGCGATAACCCCAAAAAGAGGGGCTGTTAGAAAAAATCTTATTGGTGCTGAGAGTGGTGGTGCTTGATCTATTGAGAGTCCATTTAGTTCCAAGGAGAACCCCTACTCAACAATCAATGAACTCATCATATCAATAATACGATCAGACTCTGCACTTAGATGTTGCTGTGCCATAGGGTAAAGCATCTGTTCCTCTTTCATATTATGTTGTTGTAGAAGAATCATCAGTGTTTCGGTTGTACCAAAAAACTTATCTTTGTTACCAGCCTCAAGAGCTTCTCTCATCTGAGCCATTAAGCCTCTCATTTGAGTGTGCTCATGTCTCATCATAGCTGTTGGACCTTCTGTCATTCCTGTCTTAGTTTCAAACTCTGCAAACATTACACGCTCTTCCATCTGGAAATGGTGTTCTGTCTCTTTTATGAATGATTCGCATGCTTCTTTTGCACTCTCTAATGACTCTGTTGCCTTTGCTTCCATATTTGCAAAAATCTCATCACATCTTGTGTGGTCTGCTGCTAAAAATTCTTTAATTGTACTCATAAACTATGCCTTTTAAAATAATTTTAGCATTATATAGAAATAAACTAAACATTAAATTATCGTATATCAATTTTAGGCTTTAACCCTATCTTTACTATTTTAAACTATAATAGCCTCTTTAAATAAAATCATTGGATTACTATGAAAAACAGAAAATTTATTACACTTGGCTTTATGTCAGTAGCAGTTGCTATCACTCTCCTTTTTTCCTCTTCTCTCTTTGCTCTTGATGAGAATAAGAAAAAAGAGAGTTCTGAAGCCTCAAGATTAGAGTCACTCGCTAAATTTACAAAAGTCATATCTCTTGTTGAACAGTATAATGTTGATGATGTAACTATTGAAGAGTTGATGGACAAAGCATTAGAGGGAATGCTTAGTAATCTTGATGCTCACTCAAACTATCTCAAACAAAAAGATTATAAAAAGTTAAAAGTTCAAACTGATGGAGAGTTTGGTGGTCTCGGTATTACGGTAGGAATTCGAGATGGAGCGCTAACTGTCATCGCTCCCATAGAAGGAACTCCTGCTGATAAAGCTGGACTAAAGTCTAGCGACATCATCTTAAAAATTGACGATGAATCAACAATTAATATGACCATAGATGATGCAGTATCACGAATGAGAGGAAAAGTTGGTGATCCAATTGATTTAGCAATTGTAAGAGAGGGAGAGAGTAAGCCTTTAAATATTCATATTATTAGAGGTATTATTACAATTGAATCTGTTTATACAAGACAAATTGGTGAAGATATCTTATATGTTAGAGTCACAAGTTTTGATAAAAAAGTAGCTGAAGATGTAAGTAAAGCTATTAAGACTAGAGAATCTAAAACTAAAGGTATTGTTCTTGATTTGAGAAACAATCCTGGTGGCCTCCTAGACCAAGCAGTTGATTTAGTTGATATATTTGTTGATGATGGAGATATCGTTTCTCAAAAAGGAAGACACGAGTCTGACAAAAGAGTTTATGTAGCTTCAAAAAATAAAACACTAACTAATGTACCTCTAGTTGTTCTTATCAATGGAGGAAGTGCAAGTGCTTCAGAAATTGTAAGTGGTGCACTCCAGGACCATAAACGTGCTGTTCTAATAGGCGAAAATACTTTTGGGAAAGGGAGTGTTCAAGTTGTTATGCCAATTACAAAAACAGAAGCTATTAAACTTACTATTGCTAGATACTATCTGCCAAGTGGAAGAACAATTCAAGCTGTTGGTGTAAAACCAGATATTGAAGTATTTCCAGGTGAAGTAAAGACTAAAAAAAATGAATTTTCTATTAAAGAAGCTGACCTTAAAAAACATCTTGAAGAGGAGTTAGAGAAAGTTGATGGAGAAAAAGATACAAAAAAAGCGGATTCAAAAGAGAAAAAAGATATAATCACGCCAGAAATGATGAACAAAGATATTCAACTAAAATCTGCAGTTGATATTTTAAAAGCTTTAGTAATAACAAAAGGATAAAAGAGAATGCAAAAGAGAGAGTTACTATACGAAGGAAAAGCAAAAAGACTGTTTTTAACAGATGATGAAAACTTAGTAATTTCAGAGTTTAAAGATGATTTAACTGCATTTAATGGAGAAAAAAAATCAAGTGAAGCTGGTAAGGGTGCACTTAACAACAAAATCTCAACGGAACTTTTTAAACTTTTAGAAGCTAATGGTATTCCAACTCACTTTGTCGAAATGCTTGATGACAACCATATGTTACACACTAAAGTTGATGTAATTTTAATCGAAGTAATTGTTCGTAACATTGCAACTGGTTCTTTAACTCGTAATCTTGGTATTGAAGATGGAAAAGTTCTTCCATTTACTCTTGTAGAGTTTGATTATAAAGATGATGATTTAGGCGATCCAAAACTTAATGATCAGCATGCTCTTATTTTAGAGTTAGTTGAGCATCAAGATGAACTTGATAAACTTCGTCGTATGGCTCGCCAAGTAAATGGTGTACTCAAACCATATTTTGCAGACAAGGGTCTTAACCTTGTTGATTTTAAACTTGAGTTTGGAAAAGATGCAAATGGAAATATCATTCTTGTAGATGAAATTTCACCTGACAACTGTCGTTTTTGGGATATCGAGTCTGGTGAGAAAATGGATAAAGATAGATTCCGTCAAGGTCTTGGTGGATTAACAGTAGCTTACGAGCAAGTTTTAAATAGAATATTAGGAAAATAAGAGAATGACAACAGCAATAATTAATGTATCTTTAAAAGCGGGAGTTTTAGACTCTCAAGGTAAGGCAGTTCACCATGCACTTGATTCTCTTCACTTTGAAGGTGTAAGTGATGTTCGTGTTGGCAAGCAGATAGTTATCAAACTTGACACTGATGACAAAACAGCAGCAATGAGTGAAGTTGAGAAGATGTGTGAAGAGATTTTAGCAAACACAGTAATCGAAGACTATAAGATAGAGCTAATCTAATGAAAGTAACAATTTTACAATTTCCTGGGACTAACTGTGAGTATGATACACAGCATGCCTTTGAAGAGTTAGGTGCTACTACAGAAATAGTATGGCATAAGTCTGAGACTATTCCTGATGATACAAACCTCCTTGTTGTTGCTGGTGGTTTCTCTTATGGAGACTATCTTCGTTCAGGTGCTATTGCAAAGTTTTCACCTGTTATGAGAGCAGTAACTGCATATGCAAATAAAGGTGGAAAAGTTCTTGGTATCTGTAACGGTTTTCAAGTGTTAACTGAAGCGGGGCTTCTACCAGGTGCACTTAAACGTAATGATGGTCTTCACTTTATTTCAAAACATCACACTCTAAAAGTTGAAAACAGCGACAATATATTTTTAGAAAAATTAAATAACAATGATATTGTAAATATTCCTATTGCACATCATGATGGTAACTACTACATAGATGATGCAGGTTTAAAAGAACTTCATGCAAACAATCAAATTCTTCTAACCTACTCTGATGAAAATGGCAACGTAAAAAATCCAAATGGCAGTGTTGAATCTATTGCTGGTGTTTGTAATATTAATAAAAATGTATTTGGCCTTATGCCACACCCAGAACGTGCGATGGAGTCTATTTTAGGTTCTGATGATGGGATTAAAATGCTACAAGGGTTTTTAAACTTATAATGAAACTGCTTCTACTCTCTATACTTCTTCTCTCTTCACTTTTTGCGAATAAAGTTTTATACTCAAAATATGAAGAGATACCTCAAAGAGTAGTAAAAGGTGAGATATTTAATATCACAATTAAAACACTCTCTACAGTTAGCGATTTTGATGATATTAACTATAAGTTTAGTAAGTACAGTGGTCTAAAAGCCCTCAATGAGATTCCACATAGAGAGTATGTTGGAAAATATATTCTTGACCAATTCTACTTTCTCACAACCAGAACAAAAGCTAAATTACCAGATGTGGAGATATCGCTTATTGGAGATGAGGAGTATGAAACCACTACTATTATTGGTGAAAAGCTCAATGTAATTAGCCTTAACCCAAAACGAAACTTCTCTAATATCATTGCAAACTCTTTTGAGTTAATAGAGTATAAAACAACCGCCTTTGATAAAAAACACAATATAGTTGTATTTGTGGCAAAGGCTACAAATACAACTATTAAAAGTATGAAGTTTCAAAATGTTTCTAAACAAGGAGTTGAGTCGAGTACTGACTCCTATCTAGACTCTCGGATTACCTACTTTGTTGTAGTTGATAAAAAAATAGAGAACTTCTCTTTCTCTTACTTTAATCTTATCAAAAATAGATTTCTACTTGTGAATATACCTATTATTGTTGATGATGACAGTGTTACAACACAGAGTGATTTGAAGCCTAAAGACCAATCACACGATAGAATAAAAGCTATTATTGCAGCAGCTATTGCTCTGCTTGCATTTATATTTATTTTAATAAGAAAAAAATATATCTATCTAGTTTTTATTTTGCTTCCTATTGCATATATTGTATACTTAACAATTCCATCTAAGGAAATATGTATAAAAGAGGGATCACAAATACATCTACTACCTGTAGATAACGGTACAATTTTTGAGACTACCTCAAGTGAGTATCATCTACTACAAGAGGGAAGTGTTGAAAACTTTATAAAAGTAAAACTAGAAAACGATAAAATAGGATGGGTGAAAAATGAAGATACTTGCTCATATTAGTTGGTTTCTAGCTACTACAATAATTTTTATTGCAATAGCCCTCTCTATTGTACTCTTCCCCTTTCTACCTCGTCCTATCCCAAGAAAAATATCAACTTGGTTTATTCGCTTAACAACTTTTTTTACAACTGAGATAAAAGGTAAAGAGGATATGTCAGCACAGATGTATCTTCTCAACCATGAGAGTGATATGGATGTTGGTGTTATGGAAACAAGCACAAAGAGAGATTTAGCTTGGGTTGCTAAAAAAGCTCTTTTTGATGTTCCTTTTTTTGGTCTTGCTATGAGTCTACCTGAAGACATAGAGATAGAGAGGGAGAGTAAAACCTCCCTTGTAAAACTACTACGTTCAGTAAAAGATAGAGTAGATAAAAAAAGAGTTGTAACAATGTTTCCAGAGGGTACTCGCACCAAAAATGGACGAATGTTACCTTTTAAAACTGGAGCAAAGTTTGTTGCAGATAAGTATAAACTCAAGGTACAGCCAGTAGTTTTGGTCAATACATCAGCCTGTTACGATATCAAAAGGTTTTACTACAGACCAAAAAGTGTCACTGTAGTTTTTATGGAATCTTTCGTAGCTGATAAGAGTGATGAAACCTGGCTCAAAGATTTAAGAGTTAAAATGCAAAAGGTGTACGATGATGAGTTGGCAAACAATTCTAGCGATAGGTAGTGGTGGTTTTATCGGTGCTGTTCTGCGAGCATACCTAAATGGTGTAATATCACATAGAATACCTCATGATCTTCCTTATGGAACTCTTGGTGTTAACCTAATTGGTAGTTTTTTTATGGGTACAATTATTGCCTATTTTATGTATACAAGCATCTTTTCTGTCCATATCAAATCATTTTTAACTACAGGAATTTTAGGTGCACTTACAACTTACTCTACCTTTGCGATAGAGAGTTTTTTACTCTTAGAGGGTGGAAGTTTTATGCTTGCTTTTACAAATATTTTACTCAATGTTCTTGGAAGTATATTTATGGCCGGAAGTGGTTATTATCTTATTAACACTCTTTTTAAATCGTAATAATTTCATCAGCACACCACTCTGCTAACTCCATGTCGTGAGTTATCAGTAACATTCCCATACTATCAAGATTTTTCATCAAAGAACTCATCACTTCGAGTTGAATTACATTGTCAAGTGCGGATGTTGGTTCGTCAAGAAGAAGAAGTTCAGGTTTCATAAGCATTGCTCTGACTATTGAAGCACGTTGTAGTTGACCACCAGAGAGCTCATGAGGTAGTTTTAAAAGAAGTTCATATTCTAAGTTAATTGCCTCGAGAAGAGTCTCTAAACCCTCTAAAGATGCTACATCTTTAATTTGATTTAAAAGTGTATAACTAGGGTGAAAAGAGCTATAGGGATCTTGAAAAACTTCTGATGATTTTGATGAAGAGAGAGAACCTGAAAATGGTTTTAAGTTTCCCAGTATAAGCTCAAAAAGTGTACTTTTTCCAGCTCCACTTGCTCCTACTATAGCTTTTACCTCACCTATTTTGAGTGTTAGAGAAAAGTTTTCAAAAAGTAAAGACTCTTTTGAATATCCAAAAGAGAGAGAGTTTACTTCTAGTACACTTGACAAAGATTAGCTCTTAGTCAAGGCTAAATATAATTTTGTTAACTCTTTATAGAGTAAGTCTGGTTTAATATCACCATTATCTTCCCAGATTCTTTTCATAACTACATTATCCTCTTCACCATCCCATACTTTAATATATGAGCCATCTTTATAACCATTATCTTGGCGAAACTGATTTAAAATATTTTTTCCTACATAGAGTCTATAAAGTGTTTCTAAATCTAAACCACTCATCACAACTAAATCAAAAAACTCTCCTATAAGTGTTTCTAAATCTAATGCATCTTTTGCAAGTGAAAGTAAAATTATATTTTCAACCTTGGCTATAACCTCATCTTGAGATGCAAAGTTAGAACTCTGTAAATCAATTTTTGAAAAACTCTCTAGCTGAGAGATATTAATAGCCAAATCTTCAATACCACCTTTAAGATTTTTAGAGTAATTTTCAATCGCTAAGGAGATAATAAAGTGCCAAACATCAATAACTTCAATCTGAAGATTATCCCAATCTGGATCTTTGTTTATACTTTTCCAATGCTTCCACGAAAAACTATCAACCATCTCAGCACACTCCATATAGATACATCTGTTCCAGTTAATTACCTTCCCATTTTTCGTAATACCCTTGGGCCAATCTTCACCATTGGTGGCATCATTTAACTGATTTTGTAACTGAAGCATTAATAATATTTTATCCATTGAAAGTTCTCTCTTTTTTTAATTAATTTATTGTATCTAATTATGCTAAAATTTCGGTTATGAAAAGAATCAATTGTAGAAGATGTCAATACTATTATGTTACCTGGAAACCTGCTCAACCTCATGGATGCAAGGCTTACGGTTTTAAATCAAAACAGATTCCCTCTATGGTCGTTTTTCAAAGTAGTGGGATAGAGTGCTCACAATTTATACAAAAACCTATGGCCAAATAATTTTTTTTCCAAAACCTAAAGTATTATCCGTCATTTTAAAATAATCGACTTTGATTTGCCAAAGTGTTGGATTTAAAGCTAAGGCATAGGGGAATTTTTTAAAGTAGAGCAGTTTTAAACTTTGCTCTTGGAGCTCTGTAAACTCTCCACGAAACTGTAAACCCTTTATCTCTCCCACTTTATGAGTCTCTAAAAGTATATTTCCTGCAATTTTTGAGTTTTTTAATATATGGTTTATATGAGTTGTTTGGGGAGAACTTGCTACTATAAAAAGTTGTTTATCTTCATCATAAGTATAAAATAGACTGCAAACACTCAACTCCTCTTTATAAGAAGTTGCCAAACTCATCACATGATGTTTCTCTATAAACTTCGCTATTTTAGATAAAGAGCTACTCATAGATTACATTTTAAATAAAATATCTTCTAAATCTACATCACTGTTAATTGAGTATTTATTTAGTAACATCTCTCCAATGTCATCAGCTTGGAGAGTTTCATAAACATCACTAGGGTTAGTCATATTGTAATAACTCTTTAAAAATTCTAAAACTATCTCTAATTTATTCTCTCTCATTGTCATTTTTTTATGCTCTTTATACTCATCCCAATCAATTCTAATCAATACTTTTCCTTTTATGTTCAAGAGCATTTTGAAGCCTCTCTATTATGTGTGACATTTTAGCACGACTCACTGCAAAATTCAAGCGCATAAAGCCACTTCCCTCTCGTCCAAAACTTATTCCAGCATTTAGACCAAGCTTTGCCTCTTCTATAAAAAATCTACGAAGTGCCTTATCTTTTAACTCCATACCTCTACAATCCAACCATGCCAAATATGTTGCTTCTATAGGAGTTATTTTAATTAGCTCTGGATACTTTTGGCAAAGCTCTTTAAGCATCTTATAGTTCCTATAGAGATGAGTCTTTAAATCCTCTAACCACTCCTTACCATTTGCATATGCGGACTCAAATGCTTTGTGAGATAAAACTGCACCTTGAGCGAAGTGAACGCGGTTATAAACTGCTTCAAATCGCTTCTTGAGTTCTTCGTTTTGAATGATAACACTGCTCATAGCAAATCCAGCCATATTAAAAGTTTTACCAACTCCTACTGCTGTAACAGTAATACTCTTTGCCTCTGGACTTAGAGTAGCAAAAGGTATGTGTCTGTTTGGGGCATAGACTAAATCGGAGTGAACTTCATCAGCAAAAACTATTATGTTGTTTTGTAAACATAAGTCTAAAATCTGCTCTAACTCTTCTCGTCTCCAAACGCGGCCAACAGGGTTGTGAGGAGAACATAAAAGAAGAAGTTTTGTATTTTTATCTATTTTAGATTTTACGTCGTCTATATCAAAACTATACTCTCCTTGCTCATTTTGCACAAGAGAATTTTTCACTAGCTTTCTTTTGGCATTCATAACAGAGTGAAAAAAAGGTGGGTAGACTGGGGTTTGAACTATTACTCCCTCTCCCTCTTTACTAAAAGCTTCTATAGCGACACTCATACTTGCCACAACGGAGTGAGAATACAAAACATCCTCTAACTCATAAGAGAAATCATGCTCTCTTTGCATCCACTCTTTTTGAGCCTTAAACGCGGTATGAGGAACTTCTTCATAACCCACAATAGGATGCTTTAGTCTCTCCCTCACCGCGTTTAGCACAAAGTCTGGAGTATCTATATCCATATCTGCTACCCAAACAGGTTCAACATCGGTAGTTCCAAAAAGTTCTTCTCTTAAAGTATATTTCTCCGCATTTGTCTCTTTCCTACAGGCTGAAACTGTGAAGTCGTAACTCATATTTTCTTCCAGACACTGAGTTGTGAAATTGTATGTTGATACTTTCTAGCTGTCTCTTTTATAACAAACTCTAAATCTTGAAGATGAATAAGCTCAAACTTAGAGTCTAAAACCTCT
>Ga0256826_1000639_pt1 | contig 21314 bp, 20 predicted proteins | sample CV79metaG_FD_185975 | JGI IMG/M metagenome (GOLD analysis project Ga0256826, IMG submission 185975) | Hydrothermal vent microbial communities from East Pacific Rise, Pacific Ocean - CV79 | ecosystem: Environmental > Aquatic > Marine > Hydrothermal vents | place: Pacific Ocean: East Pacific Rise...
AATTTCCTCAGCAATATGTTTTTTAGTGGCAGTATCAACATCTCTACTCTCCTCCGTTTCCATCCATTGAAAAATTTCTGTAAGCTCAGCAGTTTCAACGCTTAATGCCATAGCCAGATTTTTGGGATTATGATATTTGAGCCAGTTTCGTTCCCTGGCAAAGCTTGTAAGGTCGGCAATAAGTTTTTCCATGATTTCCTTTATTCTTTTGTATTTCTGCTCGAATTTTGGTAGTTGTCATCATGAAATTACCATTGTGCTCCTAAAGTGCAATACCCTTTTTTCGTAACTGTTGAGGGGCGCACTTGAACAGTTGCAGTACTGTGGGTTGTCTGAATATGGGTGCCACCTGAAAAATTACTTTTTTACTCCATAGAGATATTAATGAAAAATTTTTATACTAGTTGTCTGGTCATCGCGTTGTTTACCGCTTTATTGCTTCCGGCACCGTCCCTGGCAAAAAACAACCCTGTTGAAATTGATGTCTCCCGGAATAAGCTGATTGGCTATATGCTCAGTAAGCAACTTCCTGTGATGCATTTTTCTGACAAAGTGATGGATGATACTCTCGCCTTTGCCGCTTTTGAATTATACCTTAAGCAACTGGATTACCAAAAACGGTTCCTACTGCAAAAAGATGTGGATTCCCTGTCGATTCTGGCTCCTGCTATAGATAACAACCTCCTGAAAGGGAGGATTGTTCTTCCTGATCTCGGGTATAAAATGCTTGTGGAGCGAATTGCCCAAGTGAAAAAAATGACCGGTGTACTTCTGGACAAGGGGTTCGACTATAACCGGGATGAAAGCTATGAAACAGATCCTGACAAATTGAAATACGCTGCCGATATGTTCGATTTACGGGAGCGCTGGAGAAAAATACTGAAAGCCCAGATCATTTCCCGCTACCTTGATCTCAGTGAAGAACAGGAAAAGAGCAAAGAAGAAAAAATGAAAAGCGATAAGGAGTTATGGCAGGAGGCTGAAGAAAAAATAGCCAAACGAAATCTCAATTTTTTTAACCGTATAGATAAGGAGACCCTGCAGGATCACTACGATCGCTATTTTAATGCCATCACCCGTGCTTTTGATCCCCATACCAATTATATGCCTCCTGCCAATAAGGAAGATTTTGATATTCATATGCGTGGAAGTCTTGAAGGTATTGGAGCCTTGCTTCGGGAAGAGGATGGCTATATTAAAGTAGTACGCATTATTCCCGGCTCAGCCTCAGCCAGGCAGGGGCTTTTGCAGGCGGAAGACGTCATTTTGCGTGTGGGGCAGGGAGCGCAGGAACCGGTTGAGATAACGGATATGCGCCTTCGTGAAGCTGTTCGTCTTATTCGAGGTCCCAAGGGATCAGAGGTTCGTCTCACTGTTAAAAAACCGGATGCCACCAAGGTGGTGATTCCCATTTTGCGGGATGTGGTACAAATTGAAGAAACCTTTGTAAAATCAATGATTCTTGAAAGTCCAGACGGGAAAAAGGTCGGCTATGTCATGATTCCCAGTTTCTATCGGGATTTTGAGAAAACTCGCAGTGGTTCAGATGCCAGAAATTCAACAGATGATACCAGGACAGCAATAGAATCATTGAAAAAGCAGGGAATCTCCCGCCTGGTTCTTGATCTGCGTAATAACGGCGGTGGTTCACTTATGGATGCAGTGGATACCACCGGATTATTTATCCAGGTAGGACCCGTTGTCCAGGTGAAGAACAGTTATGGCAGTAAAAGGGTGTTAAGTGATGATGATTCATCCGTTACCTGGGATGGGCCATTGCTGGTGCTTGTGAATCAGTTCTCTGCATCGGCTTCAGAGATTCTGGCTGCCGCCCTGCAGGATTATTCGCGGGCAGTGATTGTCGGTGGTGCCCACACCCACGGCAAAGGAACTGTACAGACTCTTATTGATATGAATGATAATATCCCTCTGCTGCACTTAAAAAGATATGATGATCTGGGTGCCTTGAAAGTGACCATTCAGAAATTTTATCGGGTTAATGGCGGTTCCACCCAATATAAAGGTGTTGAACCAGATATCGTCCTGCCCAGTCTTTTCCAGCATCTTGAATCTGGTGAACAGTATCTGGACAACTCGCTTCCCTGGGACAGGGTGGATCCTGTTCCTTTTGTAAGATATGGCACAGCCAACTTCAATCCTGCTACTCTTCTTAAAAAATCGGCAGCAAGGGTGCAGAAAGACGAAGGCTTGCAGGTCATTGCTGATGAGGCGAAAAAGGCCACGGAGCGATCCGAAAAGACAGCAATATCTCTAAAAGTCGCTGATATGAAAGAAAAACGTAAAGAGGCTGATATTGCCCGTGATAAAATCGGTGTTCATTATATGAAGTATCGCCATCAACAGGAGAACGATGAGGGGAGTGATAAAAAAGCAGAGGCTGCTGGAGAGCTTGATAAGGATAAGTGGAAAGAGGAAATTAAAGAAGATCCTTATATCCATGAATCTCTTTTGATCCTTGAAGATATGGGGTAAGCAATTTTAAAATTTGCTTGATTAACATGCCAAATGATGCTAAGTCTCCAACCCTATAAGGATATGAATGGTCATTCATTCAATTTGGGTCTTTCCTGAAGGGAAGCGTCTCAGGTGGACGTCTTCAGTTACGGATCAGTGATGATTGCATGTTTGACTGCCAGGATTAATGTGGAACTGAGGATTAAATGGATCTTGCTGAGGCATTTCGTAATTATGAAGGTAAGATAGTTGACCGCTGGGTTGATTATACGTTGTCTTCTTATAAATCATCAGCGTTTTTTAAGAAATCGCCTGACAAATTTTCGAATCCTGTTGGCGGAAACACACGCGAAGCGTTATCCTGTCTTTTTAAACTCCTGGCTGAAAATGCGGATTCGACGGAATTTGCTGTACCACTTGAGCAAATCATGCGAATTCGTTCCATTCAGGAATTCTCTGCTTCCGAAGCAGTTGGTCCCATTAATGCCGTCAAGCATATTACCCGCGAGTTACTTGAAAAAGATAGTGAACGTAAACACTTGATCAGTGAATTATACGATTTTGAGTTTGCGGTTGATCTGGCGGTTCTTTGTGCTTTTGACCTGTACATGCAATGCCGTGAGCAGTTGTATAAGGTTCGTATTAAAGAAATAAAAACCGGCACCCATATTCTTACCGACAGCAGGTGTCCATCGAACTTGCTGAAAACAGATACAGGTAGCCCTGCCAGTTTTCCGGTTTAGCCGTCAGGCAACACTCGGGAGCCAGGCAGAGCATCCAAGAGTAATTAACAGGTTTGATCCGGGAGAGGGGAGTTTTTCGGGCAGGCCTAAACAGTTCAATTTGAAGCGAGGTTAGAAGAAATGAAGTATACCTTCTCATTCCTGGCAGTCTTAGCGCTGGTTTTGATTGCGTGGCTGGGCTCTCTGATACCGGGTATGCAGTACCTGTTCGGTGTTGCGATTCCTTATCTGGCAATCATGATCTTCCTGGGTGGCTTTGTTTACAGAGTCGTGCAATGGGCTAAATCGCCTGTTCCGTTTTCCATCCCGACCACTTGTGGCCAGGGGAAATCACTGGATTTCATCAAACAGGATAAGCTAGACTGCCCCACCAAGACATCGGAAGTTGTCGCCAGAATGTTCCTGGAAATTTTTGCTTTCAGGTCACTGTTTCGGAATACCAAATCCGAACTCCATGAGGGACCAAAGGTTACCTATGAGTCATCAAGATGGCTGTGGTTGGCTGCTCTGCTCTTTCACTATTCTTTTCTGGTGATTGTGATAAGACATATGCGTCTGTTCCTGAATCCTGTTCCACAATGGCTGCAGTTTGTCGATTTCCTGGACGCCGGAGCGATGCTGCAGGTTGGAGCACCGCTGCTTTATGCCTCAAGTCTTGGACTTCTTGGCGGTGTAGTGTTTCTCTTTGGACGTCGCCTGGTGAATCGTAATGTCCGTTACATCTCTCTTGCCAATGATTACTTTCCACTCTTTTTGATCTTCGCTATTGTTGTTACCGGAATGCTTATGCGTTACTTTATCCGTACCGATATCGATATTGTCACTATCAAACAGTTGCTGGTTGGTCTGGTTACCTTGTCTCCGGTTATCAACGCTGAAATTGGTTCCATTTTCTACATCCACGTATTCCTGGTATCTACACTTCTTGTGTATTTCCCCTTCTCCAAGTTGATGCATATGGGAGGAGTATTTATGAGCCCCACCAGAAATATGCCGAATAATAGTCGTGCTGTAAGGCATATTAACCCATGGAATGATCCTACCATCAAGCCTCACTCCTACGCAGGATATGAGGATGAGTTTAGAGAGTTCATGGTTGATGCCGGCATCCCCGTAGAGAAAGAGTTACCTCCCAAGAAGGACGAGGAATAACGGGATTGTCACTAACAACTAATTAAGGATAATAGAATAATGGCACTTGCAAAATTAGAACAATTATCAAAAAGCGTAGTGCAGGGTCCTTCCCTCTCCACGGGGGCCGTTCCAGCGAAAGACTGGATGGATACCCCGGCGATTTTTAAAGAGGGGAACTTTGCCTACCCTGCGAAACAGGAAAAGGTCGAATATCTTGACAGCCAGGACGGGATTGATTTTCCCAATGCCCGTATCTGGTCACCGGATGAAGACGACTGGAAACTTCCTGAAAACTGGCAGGAGATCATCCTCAAAGGACTTGCAGAACGTCTGGATAAGTTCAGATCTCTGAAGATCTTCATGGACTGTTGTGTGCGTTGCGGCGCATGTGCAGATAAATGTCACTTCTTCCTCGGTACCGGCGATCCAAAAAATATGCCGGTTCTTCGAGCAGAGCTTCTTCGTTCGGTCTATCGAAATGATTTTACCTTGGCGGGTAAACTCTTTGGCAAGATGGCTGGTGGTCGTGAAATGACCGTCGGTGTACTGAAAGAATGGTTCATGTACTCCTATCAGTGTACAGAATGTCGTCGATGTTCTGTTTTTTGCCCGTATGGTATTGATACTGCTGAAGTTACTATGATGATACGTGAATTACTGCATCTGGTAGGTATTGGCATCAACTGGATTCTGGAACCCGCTTCCAACTCCAACCGTACTGGTAATCATATGGGGCTGCAGCCTCATACCTTTAAGGACAACGTTGATTTCCTTGCTGAAGACGTTGAAGCTCTTACAGGAGTAAAAATCAATCACAGCTTTAACAGAAAAGGAGCTGAGGTTCTGTTTATCACTCCATCAGCGGACGTTTTTGCTGAGCCTGGACTTTACACTGCCATGGGATATCTTGCGCTTTTTGAGCAGATTGGCCTTGATTACACCTGGTCAACCTACGCCTCTGAGGGTGGTAACTTCGGACTCTTTACCAACAATGAGTTGATGAAGAAACTGAACGCCAAGATGTATGCAGAAGCAAAACGCCTTGGTGTAAAATACATCATCGGTGGTGAGTGTGGTCATATGTGGCGTGTTGTCCATCAGTATATGGATACCATGAATGGCCCTGCCGATTTTATGGAGGTGCCAAAATCCCCTATCACAGGAACTGTCTTTGATAATGCAAGATCCAGTAAGATGATTCACATCAGTGAGTTTACTGCTGATCTTATCAAGCATGGCAAGATTAAGTTTGATCCAAGTCGTAATGCAAATGTAAAGGCAACGTACCATGATTCCTGTAACCCTGCGCGAGCCATGGGGTTGATGGATGAGCCTCGTTACATCCTTGATCACGTGGTACCGGGTTGGGTTGAGATGCCGGAAAATACGATTCGTGAGCAGACCTTCTGCTGTGGTTCTGGAACTGGTCTGAATACTGATGAAATTATGGAATTAAGGATGCGTGCCGGTTTGCCACGGGCGAACGCAGTGAAGCATGTCATTGATAAACATGATGTGAATATGCTCTCTTGTGTCTGTGCCATTGATCGTGCAACTTTGACATCGCTTATGGATTACTGGAATCCCGGCTGTGGAGTCTGTGGTATTTCCGAGCTTGTTGGAAATGCTCTGATTATGGATAACGAGAAACGAGCCATGGGATATGGTGCTGACGGGACTGAGTCTGAACTTCCCGATGGCCTCAGAACCATGGTTTAATGGAACCGGAACGGAGGAAATCTAAATGTACAATAAAGGAACAATCATACCGGGGCTGATTATATTTATAGCCCTTGTGACTTTTCCAGTCTGGTTCAACGGGATGACAACGGCGGGTGATCTGCCGAAACCCGATTTACCACCAAATGGAGAAAAACAGTGTGTTATGCCTGTTGATTATATGCGGGCCAACCATATGCAGCTGCTCAATGAATGGCGCGATAACGTACTTCGTGACGGAAATCGTGAAATCCTTGAGATTGGCGGAAAAAAATATCCTAAAGGTCTGCAAATGGCTTGTATGGAATGTCATAGTAATAAAGAAAAATTCTGTGATAGCTGCCATACCTACGCTGCGGTAGACCCTTATTGCTGGGATTGTCATTTGACTCCCGCTGATGTTAAATCGAAGGAGGCGACCCACTAATGGATAAGGCAAGAAGAACATTTCTAAAAATTGCAGGTGCATCAGTGGTCGCAGGAATGGCTGCACCGGCTGTTGTCAAGCTGACTGCAACTCCTGCTCTTGCATCCGGCCATGCTGCACCTGCTGCACATGCACCGGCTGCTGATGCCCATGGTGGCGGACATGCAGAAGAGGCACCCACTGGTGTACGTCTTGGGATGGTGATTGATACACGTAAACTTAGTGCAAAGGATGGTTTGCTCGATGAGGCCATTGCAGCATGTGTTGCGGCGCACAATATTCCACAGTTTCCTGAGAAAAAAGGCGAAATCAAGTGGATATGGAAAGCCCCTTTTGAAAACGTGTTTACCGACCATTCAGTGCACCACGGATCAAAGAAAGTGACAGGAGAAGACTTTCCTGTACTCTGTAATCACTGTGACGATCCACCATGTTGTAAGGCGTGTCCTACTCAGGCAACCTTTAAGGTTGAGGCAAGTGGAATTGTGGCCATGGATTTTCATCGTTGCATCGGTTGTCGTTTCTGTATGGCGGCTTGTCCATATGGCGCGCGCTCTTTCAACTGGCAGGATCCACGTCCTTATGTCAAATCATTCAATCCGGAGTTTCCCACACGTATGAAAGGTGTTGTTGAAAAATGCAACTTCTGTGGCGAACGTCTTGCCCTTGGGCAGGAGCCGGCTTGTGTTGAGGCTTGCAAAGGAACAGGCGCTATTGTTTTTGGCGACCTGAATGATCCTAAGTCTGAGATTCGGGCGGTGCTTGATAAAGAATTTACTATCCAGAGAAAGCCAACACTGGGTACTAAACCATCAGTCTTTTACATAGTGTGAGGTAGTCATGATTGAAAAAACTCTCAAAGGTAAGCCGGCGTATTGGGTCTGGCTTGCATTTTTAGGAATGCTCATGGCTGTTGGTGCTGCCTGCTACGTACGGCAGTACAACTTTGGTCTGGGCATGACCGGTATGAGCCGGGATGTTTCCTGGGGATTGTATATTTCGCAGTTTACTTTTCTGGTTGGAGTTGCAGCCGGAGGTGTAATGCTGGTACTTCCCTATTATATTCATAATTATAAAGAGTTCGGCAGAATTACAATTCTTGGTGAGTTTCTGGCCATTGGCGCCATCGTCATGTGTTTGCTGTTTATCATGGCGGATCTTGGACAGCCAATGCGTGCACTGAATGTTGTTTTGCATCCATCTCCCCGTTCCATGCTGTTTTATGATGCCATCGTTCTGAACGGATATCTGTTCTTAAATGTTCTCTGTGGCTGGGTTATTCTTACTGCAGAGAAGAAGCAGGTTAAACCTCCAAAGTGGATATACTTCTTTGTGTATCTTTCTATCCCCTTTGCTGTTTCCATTCATACTGTAACGGCTATGCTCTACTGTGGTCTGCCTGGACGTCATTTCTGGCTTTCAGCCATTATTGCACCGCGCTTTCTGGCTTCTGCTTTTGCCGCTGGTCCATCACTGATTATTATTGCATGTCTGGTTCTGAAATATGTCGCAGGTTTTGATGCGGGTAAAAAAGCAATGAATAAGCTTGTTACCATTATTATTTATGCTGCTATTTTGAACATGTTTTTTGTCGGCCTTGAGTTCTTTGTCGGATACTACTCCAATATTCCAGGCCATAAGCATGCACTTGAATACCTGTTCTTTGGTCTTGAGCATCATGGTCATGTATACAACAATCTAGTGCCGTTTATGTGGGCTTTTGTAATACTGGCCTTTGGTGCTATTGGGTTACTTGCCAGTCCTCTGGTTAGAAAAGGTAATGATTTTTATCTCGGCCTTGGCTGTGCCATGCTGTTTATTGCATTCTGGCTGGATAAGGGAATTGGCTTTGTACTTGCCGGTTTTGTTCCAACCCCACTGCATGAGATCACAGAATATGTTCCCACTGCCAATGAACTTGGAATTACCATTGGTGTCTGGGCAACAGGTTTTCTGGTTGTTACCCTGCTTTACAAGATAGCAATTGGTGTTGAGCATGAGGTTGAAGAATGCTAGGAAACTAGATTTCTTCTGTTTTTCTTAGCCCCCGAGTGATCGGGGGCTTTTTTTTTGCTTTTTTCGTGCTATAGTTATAGCGGCTGGAGTTTGGATAACAGAAGAGTGAATTTGGTTGCCGGCAATGTTATTTGGTTTTATTATGTGTATTGGGTAGAGTATCGCTAAGGCCCTGCATTTTATGATTTTCTTTGTGAGTGGGTGGTGTAGCGTGGCAAATAAACGAGTATTAATCATTTCCTATTCTTTTAGTCATCAAACCCGCAACCTGCTGAACACCATGGCTGCAGGAATGGAAGAAGAAGGGATAGATATTACCTGGGAACGAATATTCACCAGTGAGAAATTACGATTTCCAATCGGTACCATCTATACGACCTTTGTTATGATGCTGCAGACATTTTTTCGTAAACGGTACCCTATTAAGCCCTTGAATGATGTTGTTTTTCAGAAATGGGATCTGATTATTCTTGCAGGCCCTACTTGGTCCTATAATCCATCAGGACCGGTATTGTCCTTGCTGGACACAAAAGGGCATAAAGTCTTTCAAGGCCAGACAGTCTTGCCGTTGATATCCTGCAGGGGGTACTGGCGTATGCATTTCTGGGGGCTTCGGTCACTGTTAAAAAAATGCGGGACGCAAGATGTATTGTCACCAATAGTTTTTTCTCATCCGACGCCCGAACCATGGCGAACCATAGGGGTATTTTTAAAACTTGCAGGAAGAACCCCGGAGGCTGGAACCAGCTGGTTTAAACGAGTGTATCCTAAGTATGGACATAGTCGAAAACAGGTGGCAAAGGCCGGAATCTTAGGGAAACAACTTGGGCATGATATTCAGTCGGGTATGGAGCTGACAGGTCTCACTTTTGAGACTCCTGTGCGCACAGATATTATGTAGGGCAGACATCGTAAACGTGCTTTAAATTAGTGCTGAATTTTGGACATATTGCACCGTTTTTTAATGTTGTTAAAAGTTGTCAGTTCTCAGTGTGCAGTAACTGAAAACTCAGACCATTAACTGTCCATTTTTACTCTATCTTACTGTAAGTACGTACAGGCCGTAAATACAAATGCTAAAATTTGACGAAGTCTGTATTTAGGACGGGATAGTGTAATTCAGATACAATTGGTAGAGTTCAAAAACATATTTTTGAAAGAGGAGATAGATCAGGGCGGAAATGGACAAAAAGGGACCGAAGGGAATACGTGTCTGCCCCCCTTTTTTCTGTTTGATCATTGCTGAAAGGCCAACCAGAGAACCGCTCAGTGAGCTGGCAAAGATGACGAATGGGAGAGCCTGCCAGCCAAGAAATGCACCAATCATGGCGAGGAGCTTAATGTCGCCTCCTCCCATTCCATCGATACCGCGCCAGAAAAGGTAAATTAGAGCGATTGCGTACAGTATGCCTCCGCCTGCCAGGATGCCGATCAGTGAGGACTGCCAGGTGATAAAGGGACTGAAAAAAGAAAAAAGCAATCCTATGCCTATTCCCGGAAGTGAGATAACATCAGGAATAATCTGGTGAGCTATGTCGATCCAGATAATAACAAGAAGGGCGGCAGAAAAGAGAAGAAATCCTGCGCCGGTAATGGTGGGGCCGAATCGATAGAGCAGAGCGGTGGCCAAAAGCCCCATACTGAGCTCCACCACTGGATACTGGAGTGAGATAGTTGTCTTACAGTGTGCACATTTTCCTCGCAGAAAAAGGTAACTGAGTATTGGTATATTCTCGTACCAGTGCAGATTTGTATTACATCTGGGGCAGTGAGAAGCCGGAAAAACAATGGATTCATCTTCACTTGGCAGGCGGAGGATGACCACATTGAGGAAGCTTCCGATGATTGAGCCGAACAGAAAGGCACTTAGCAAATAGAGTGTTATTATATTCATAATCTAAATACTAGCCTTAACCATGTCACAATTCCAGCAAAAAACACCTGTAAGTAGAGTGGAACAACTCACCGGCGACGTCTTTAGGCTCACCCTTGATTCCCATGAAATTGCCGGTAGTGCTCAGCCCGGCCAGTTTGTAATGCTTCGTACCAATGAAGGCAAAGATCCTTTATTACGTCGCCCCTTTTCCATCTCTCAGACCAGCAATAATAAACATTTCCAAATCCTGTTTAAAGTTGTGGGGCGAGGAACTTCACTCCTTTCCCGCTGTCGCGTGGAGGAAACCTTATCTGTTCTTGGTCCCCTGGGCACCGGCTTTACAATGGAAAGTAAAAGAGAAAATTATCTTCTTGGCGGTGGTATGGGAATCGCTCCATTGCTCTTTCTGGCCAAAGCATTACTTCGAAAAAATAGGAATAATCCACCAATTGTGATACTGGGTGCCAGAAGTAAAGACGAATTGGTGCCACTGATACACGATTTTAAAACCCTTGGTCTTTCTGTTCATGTGGCAACAGATGATGGCACTCTTGGTCATCACGGACTGATAACTGATGTTTTACAAGTGCTTGCCCCGTCAGCTTCTGCCCGGATTGCTGTTTGTGGTCCGTATCCTATGATGAGTGCGGTCTATTTGTATTGTAAAAAACATGGTCAGGATTGTCAGGTCTCCATGGAAACAGCGATGGCCTGTGGTATGGGAGCCTGTCTCGGCTGTATCGTACCTGTTGCAAAAGGTGGATATGCACATGCCTGTTCCGATGGGCCTGTTTTTGATGCAAAGGAGTTGTTATGGAAAATAAAGTAACTGTAGATCTCAGTGTTTCCATAGGTTCTATTCGTTTGCGGAATCCTGTTATGACTGCATCAGGAACCTTTGGCTACGCAAAAGAATTTGAACCCTATGTCAATCTCCATAGTTTGGGTGCCGTGGTGGTTAAAGGTATATCTCTCTTGCCCCGGGCAGGGAATCCGCCACCCCGCATTGTAGAAACTTCCTGTGGGATGCTTAATGCCATCGGTCTGGAAAATGTTGGAGTAAAACGTTTTCTTACCGAAAAAATGAAATCCTTACGACATTCAAATGTTCCTGTTTTTGTGAATATTCTTGGCGATACTGTAGATGAATATCGTGAAATTGCCACACGTTTGTCGGGAGTTCCAGGAATTGCAGGAATTGAAGTGAATATTTCCTGTCCCAACGTTAAAAAAGGTGGTGTTGCCTTTGGAACCGTACCTGAAATGGCCGCCGCTGTTACCAAGGCTGTAAAAGAAGAAAGTACTGTTCCGGTTGTTGTGAAACTTTCTCCTAACGTTTCTGATATCAGTATAATTGCAAAGGCTGTTGAAGAGGCAGGTGCTGATGCAGTATCTCTGATTAACACCCTGATTGGGATGGCAATTGATCATAAAATAAGACGTCCGCAAATTGCCAATGTGATTGGCGGATTGTCCGGGCCTGCTATAAAACCTGTGGCTTTGCGTATGGTCTATCAGGTGGCGCAGACTGTTTCCATCCCCGTTATTGGTATTGGTGGTATCGAATCATATGAAGACGTACTGGAATTTATGCTGGCAGGAGCAACTGCTGTACAGATAGGAACGGCAAATTTTATTAATCCCCGTGCCAGTGAAGACGCAGTTGAGGGGCTTGCCCGCTATGTTCAGGAACAGAAAATAGGATCCATCCGTGAAATAATCGGGGGGCTTATCCTGCCGGAGTAAAAGGATGAATTTTAGAAACAGTCCCTCAGAAATACATTTGTGGCAACGGATTCAGTCGTGGGGGAGACTCCTGTTAAAAAAAGAAACTCCCTGGCAGGCGAAAGCGATCATTGTCTTTGCCATACTGTATCTCCTCTCCCCTTTCGATCTTATCCCCGACTGGATTGCCGGGTTGGGTTGGCTGGATGATATTACCCTGGTTTCACTTCTGGTGGCCTGGGGCTTACGAATTGCCGATAAACATAATGAGGTATGAATAAGAATGAGTTATTTTCCGCGTATTTGCGTCTCCATTGGTCGGGAGAGTACAACAGAGGCGCTGGAAGTTGCAGCCTCAGTGGCAGGTAATTGCGACGTTCTTGAAATTCGTCTGGACTGCCTGCAAATACCTTCTGTTTCCCCCTTTGTTGAAGCCTTAGCCACACCTCTTTTATTTACCAATCGTCCACAATGGGAAGGAGGCAAGTTTGCTGGTGGGGAAGATACGCGTCTGGCCTTGCTGCTTGAAGCAGTTGCAGCTGAGAGTAGCTATGTTGATCTTGAGCTTTTGGCACCTGCTACTTCCCATCAGGCAATGCGAACGGCTCTGCAGACATCAGAAACAAAATTGATTCTCTCCTGGCACAATTTTAAGGACACGCCGGGACGTGAAGAACTGGTCGGTCGTCTGGCTATGATGCAGGATAACGGAGCGGATATCGGTAAAATTATTACCATAGCCCATAATGCCGCTGATGTTTTGCGGGTCTTGCAGTTACAGGAGGTGGCGGCAAAATTAAACTTTCCTCTGATTGCCTTCTGTATGGGACGAGCCGGGGTAATCAGCCGGGTGGCGACCTGCGATCTCGGGGGCTATATGACCTATTGCGCAGCCAACGAAAGAGAAGCAACGGCGCCGGGTCAACTCTCTGTGATTGCACTTCGGCAAATATACACCCTGATGAGATAATGAATGGCAATTAATGGAAAAACAAAACTCTATGGAATTATAGGAAATCCTGTAACCCATTCCCTGAGTCCCCTGATGCACAATGCGGCCTTTACTGAGACAGGTATTGATGGTGTTTATCTGCCTTTTCCGGCTCCAGATCTTGAGTCTGCCGTGATCGGTATTCGTGCCCTTGGTATACAGGGTGTCAGCGTGACTATTCCTCACAAAGAAAAAGTGATTGTTCTTCTTGATAAGGTTGATGTCGTTGCCCGAAAAATCGGGGCAGTCAATACCATTGTTCGTGAGAAAGAGACCCTTTCCGGTTTTAATACGGACTGGCTTGGTGCTGTAAGGGCACTGGAAGAACAGATTACTCTGCAGGGAAGGAAGGTTGTGATTTTAGGTGCAGGTGGATCTGCACGGGCGATTGGATTTGGCATGCAGGAAAAAGGGGCGGAAGTTGTTCTTGCCAGTAGAACGGAATCCCGTGGTCGGGCACTCGCGGAAGAACTTCATTGTCCATGGTTGTCTTTGCAGGAAGCAGACACAATTTCCGGTGATATTCTTATCAATGCCACATCGGTGGGGATGCAGCCTGATAGTGAGAACAGCCCTCTGCCGGCAATGGTTCTTCCACAATTTAAGGTTGTAATGGATATTGTTTATGCCCCACTGAAAACCCGCCTTCTTCAGGAAGCGAAAGACGCCGGGTGCGTAATTATTAATGGACTTGAGATGCTGCTGTATCAGGGAGTGGCACAATTTGAAATGTGGGCAGGTCAATTTGCTCCGGTGAGTGTGATGCGTCAGGCATTATTGTCGGCTCTGCAGAAACAGGTTATTGACTGAAAGACTGATAACTCGAACGTAATATAGAGAAATGATAGAAATAAAACCGGTTACAACAGTAGACTCAATCGTGGCAGTCCCTGGTTCCAAAAGTCTCACCCAGCGTGCCTTGATTGCTGCAGCTCTTGGGGATGGGCTAAGCACTCTAATCGGCCCTTTGTCCAGTGAAGATACCAGCTATACATCCAAGGCTCTCGAACAGATGGGGATAATGGTCGGACGGGATGATGACGATGTGTGGATGGTTCAGGGCAATGGCGGCATTCTTGCCACCCCAGAAAAAGAAATCTTTTTAGGTAATAACGGAACTGCTACCCGTTTTCTTACTTCAGTAGCTGCTCTGGGCAATGGTGCGTTTATAATAGATGGTGAGAAACGGATGCGGGAACGTCCCATTGCACCTCTTATGGAAGCATTGCATGGCTGGGGGGTAGATATCACTTCTATGCATGGTACCGGGTGTCCTCCCCTGAAACTGAATAGTCACGGCATAAGAGGAGCGGCAACAATCCTGCCGGAAGGGAAATCCAGTCAGTATCTTTCCTCTCTCTTGCTTGTTGCGCCATATGCCGCAGAGCCGGCTACTCTGGAGGTGAGGGGCGAGGTATTGTCAAAACCTTATGTTGCTATGACGCTGTCGGTGATGGCAGATTTTGGTATTGATGTTGAGTGCAATGAAGCATTTACTTCCTTTGTCATTCCCCGGGGAAAGTATCGGGCCATGAAATACAATATCGAAGGGGACGCCTCAAGTGCCTCTTATTTCTGGGCAGCGGCTGCAGTAACTGGTGGTCGGGTAACTGTCGAAAATGTTCCGGTTCCTTCCCTGCAGGGGGATACCGGGCTGGTTCCACTGTTTGCCCGGATGGGTTGTAATGTGACGCAAAGCGGAAATGGTATTACCCTTCAGGGAACAGAACATTTGCAGGGAATCACGGTCGATATGGGAGATATGCCGGACGTGGTGCCAACCCTTGCAGTTGTAGCAGCATTTGCTCATGGGACAACAAAAATTACCAATATTGAGCATCTGCGAATTAAAGAGTGTGATCGATTAACCGCTACCTTGACCGAACTCAAAAAAATGGGTGCCAGGGTTACGGAAGGGCAGGATCATATGCTTGTTCATGGCGATGGCGGAAATTCTCTTCATGGTGCTGCCATAGAGACATATAATGATCATCGCATGGCCATGAGTTTTGCTGTGGCAGGATTGCGGGTTCCTGGTGTACAGATTACAGGAGAAGGTTGTGTGGCCAAATCGTTTCCTGATTTCTGGGAATGCTTTGGGAAGTTGTGTTAATTTATTTTTCATCTGTGATTGATATATTTTATTTGCTATACAAGAAGAAGTCATCTTTTCTAAATAGAAGTGAAGGTATCACGAAATCGTTAACTTAAGAAAAGAGGAACTGAATGAACAGATCTGCTTTGTTTGGTTTTTGCTTCAGGTTCACCCTGCTTTTTTATTGATAATTTTGCTGCGGCAGCTGAAATCCCCGCTCCTCCAGCAGGAAATTTGTGATATTCCCTGACGCTCACCAAATTTAAAAATGAAGCCGGATGGAGTGGCAAGTGGAGTGCTGGGAATGAAATGGAGACTGCCATGCCCAATCTTCTTTACAAATCCGGCTGGTTTATTGTGCCTGGCGATGGTGAAATGCGGAAAGAGGCCATGGAGGAGAAGGGTGGAAAGAACGAGTGAGATCTTCATAAAATAACTTCCTGATCATTCGTTTTTTTTCATTTGCAGAACAACAAATCCTGCATTTTCATCCATTCCGGATTGTGGTTGTTCCATGATGGTTACAGATCCGGGAACCTGATACAAAGTTGACATTGAATTGTAGATTGAAAAACCGTTCCTGTCCAGTAGGGCTTTGCATTTCTTGACGGTAAAAAAACGAGCATGCTCATAGAAAGGGTGGCCTGAATTTTTTTTCTTCAGAAGTGACTGTCCCCATTGGCTGTCAGCGGGGACGATGCCAAGCAGCAGGTATCCATCGTTTCGCAGTACTCGCCGGGCTTCGGCAAGCACCTCTAGTGGATTCTGGACAAAACAGAGTGTAAAAAAAAGGGAGATCCTTGAAAAACTGTTTTCCTTAAAAGGAAGTGACTCACCCACTGCCTGGCAAGTTTGGATATTTCTTGCAGCAGCCAGATAGAGAGGGGCGTTTGCCGGGTCAACCCCAAAGACGGTACTCAGGGGCTCGGCAAAACGACCCGGCCCCACACCAATCTCAAGGGAAGAGGGCGTTGCCTGAGCAGTAAGGGCTTTAATGGCAGCAAGTTCTATGGCAAACAACAAACTGTTATCAAACCAGCTGTCATATTCCAGGGCGCATCTATGGAATACTTCAGAGCTTTGTTGCCAGACTGTTTTAGTTGGAACCTTCATTGTACTGTTTCTCAAAATTGTTTTTCACCAGGAAATAGAGTTTTCCTGTTTCTTTCATGCTTCCGGCGGCAGTCTTCGCATAGTCACCGCTCCCCCAGAACAGATCGGCACGACCACTGCCCTTAATAGCAGATCCTGTATCCTGCGGGAAAACAAACCGGCGCAGGGGGCGCCATTCTGTAATGTTTCCATCCTGGTCAAGAACTGGTTTGCTGGTTACAAGAAAAGCTAGAGTCTGGTGGGGGAGGGCGTCAGGATCGATAGCAATTGAGCGTCCAGCGACAAGGTGTTCGCCAAGACTCCCCACAGGATCACCGGCTGGAAGCCAGTGAAAGAAAATAAATTTAATGTTGTGATGCAGAATATCTTTCTGTTCTTCGGGATGAGCCAGAAGGTATGCCCGGATGGCAGGAATAGACACCTCTTCAAGGCTCATTTTCCCCTGGTCTACCAAAAGCTTGCCAATGGAAAAATACTCCAGACCATTTGATGCGGCATAATGAATGGAGCGAATTGAACCATCTCTCAGCTGTATTTTACCGGAGCCTTGCACGTGTAAAATAAAGGCATCCACCGGATCGCTCAGATACACCATTTCACTGCCTGCGGCATGTCCATCTGTTTCAATTTCTTTACGTGTCCAATAAGGTACAAGTTGATTCTCATTGTTTATGCGTTTGAAAAGCATCTGGCCACTGTCAGCTTCTCGTATTTGCAGCAGAGATTCGGGTGGTGCATACAGTGGGTACAGGTACGGGGCTTCACGTGTCAGGCTGCCCTGTAGAAATGGTTCATAATATCCGGTGATGAGCATTTCACCCGGAGGAGATTCTTTTCTTCCAGCGGCCTGGTAAAGAGTATAATTTTCATCTATGATTCTTGCCAGTTCATCAACGTCTGGATCCTGCCTGAGAATGTCGATAAAAGATGTTATGGATTCGCGGAGCCAGGCAATAGAATAGGTATCCTCTCCAAGCGTAAAAGTGGAATTATCTGCAAGGCTGTTCAGGTAATGGAGATGGCGCACTGCTCCAGTGAGTAAGTCTTCCTGTTGCAGGTCGTCATATAATTCGGGACTTTCCTGTACCGCAAGAAGAGTGGGAGGAGCAGGTGGAATCTTTTTTGCGCAGTTGCTGACTAGAACCAGCAAAAAGAAAAGGAGAAACAGCGTTACTGGGTTGATCAGGGTGTTGTGTCTCATTCGTCGCCTTGTAATCATACTTGAGGTGAGAAAGTGGAGTGGAACTTGTCAATAAATAGTTTCAGCATATTGGCGGGGAGCTGGTTTATACCCGCTGCAGCAGACCTTCCTCCTCCCGTGGGGAACTGGAGACAAAGGGTGTCTGCGTTTTTTTTGTCAGCTAAAGGTGCACGTACACTGATACGCAGGGTGCTGTCGCTGTTTGCAACAATGAGTGCATGGGCAGCATCTGTTTTTTCTCTGGCACGCAGATTGGAAAATACACCGGCTATGCGTCTTGCCCATGGTGCATCAGGGAAACAATAGACCCTGTTATTTGCTTGTTGTGTCCCGGATTGCATCTCCGGCTGTGTGAGAGCCAGGCGCATATCATCGGTAAAAGCCTGACGAAGAATGGCAAGATCTTTGGATTCAGCTATAAACACAAAAGGATCATTGTAGGGCTGCAGTCTTTGGAATAAGGATTCGGGAGAAAAATGAAGATCACTTACCTCTGCCCCGTAGCCATTGTAATTTAAAAGTTCGCCCAGTTCCCGTAGTGCTTCAACTTGTGTCTGCTTCAAGGAAAGTTCTTCAGCTGCTTTTACGGCGGAATCATGGAGGTTATCCCCAAAAGCAGCTGCCACTGCCCAGGCTCTGTATTTTCCGTTCAATAAATCGTCAACAATGAGAGCAGTACAGGTGTTGGGAGAGGGATTAATATGTGCTCTTAGAAGAGTAGACCCGGGAAGCGTTCCGGCAAAGTGATGGTCAATATAGGTAATTCGATTTTTCTGTTGCAGGAGTTGGCGGACGGCATCCCGGTTGGTGTCGTGGGAAATGTCAAGGACAGTGATATCACTGTTTTTGACGTGCTGGATTTTTTCGAGCAGTTTGATATCGCGTTTTATGCCAGTGATCAAACGAGCACCGGATTTTGGTTCATGCAGACGGAGTTGGTGGAGTGCCAGGATACCGTCCGCATCGCCGTTAAAGACATCAAAATCCATATTTTCTCTACAGTTGTATGCCTAAAGGGGTGCCGATATTGGCAAGGGTAAAGAAAATGGCGACGAGGGTGCTATCCGGCGTATATTTTGATTTCAGTTCAACAGACCAGCAGGGTTGTATATAGGTGACTGAAATATTCTGTTCAATTGTCTCGTTTTCAGAAAAGGAGTGTTCTATGTCATAGGATGCAATCAGGGTATCTGTGAGTTGGGCTTTTGCAGCCATATTCAGCTGATGGGTATCTTCTCCTTCAAGATCTTCAAATCTGTAGTCAATACTGATGAAGTCTCCTCGGTCATTTGTGTAAGCAGCCTCAACTGTATGAGATGAACCGTCTCCATATACATCGATCTCAGATTTATAGTTCAATTTTGCCTGCCTGGTAGGGTTCCAGCGTAGTTTGATTTCAACAGGGGTAAAAGGAGTGTCTGATTCTTCACTTTGCAACTCATAACTTTGTTTGATTTTTAGATAGGCATAGTCCCTGTCAGTGTCCTCATCATTTCTGTTACCGAAGAGGGTGAAAAAGTTGTCGACACCGTAAGTGACCTTATTTTCGTGATCTTTTCTGTCAACTGAATCAAAATCGGGTAGATCTTCCTGGTTTTCATCGGTGAGATAATCGTACTGAATATATGGTCGTAAATTATGGGTTAGTCCGTCAGTATTTTGTGTCTCCATAGAAAAATTTCTGAGTAGAGTGGTTCCAACTTCCGTGTGAAATTTTCCAAGCAGACGATTTTGGCTGGTATTCTTGTCCCAGGTTTCATCACCAAAGGTTGTCACATTATAATACGTATCCCGTACACCTGCTTCAACACGAGATTCGAGATATTGTCCTAAAGGGAGGGGCATAGACAGACGGGGAAAGAGGTCAAAACGCTGACCGTCCACGCCATCTTTTCGATAGTAGTGTACGTAATCGGCATTCCAGGCAAGACTGAGAGGTGTGGCGCCCAGGATTTTGCTCCCAGTAAAGTCAAGGCTTGGGAGTTTCCATAAAGGGGGTGGATCAGTCTTGTTTCGTCTGACATCGTTAATCCCAAGGATCACCCCTTCCAGTGCCATTTTATCCCAGCTTTTGAGAATCTTCATTGTATTTTCACGAAGATCTGTGGTGTTGTTTTGGAAACCACGGCCAAAAGCTTTGAGAAAACGATCGTTTGAGTTGTCAACCCCGGTGATGCCTGTGTTGAATTCAGAAAGGTAATTTCGATCCGAAACAACGTCAATATCAACACGGGTAATAATATTGTTACTAAAATCATGATCCAACTTACCACGTACCCAGTAGCGACCCTGATTGGTATGGGTGTATCCGGTTTCTTCCCAGTAACTTGTTTCGTCCGGGTCTGAGAGGATGTCGTGGACGTAGGTTGCCATTATCCCGGCTTTTTTCTGGGATCCCAGAGTGTAGCGGAATTCCATTCCCGGCATAAAACCACGTTTCGTTAAAACCTCAGGGTAGAGAGTGAGATCCGCAGAATCTGAAATATTTATGAATAATGGCAGGTTAAAGCCAAAACCATTCTTGGATGAAATCGAGAGTTCGGGAATAAGAACACCTGTTTGACGTTTGTTCCCCACAGGAATCATAATCCATGGAGTATAAAAAACAGGTATATTTTTAATGCGAAATGTTGCATGTTTCAGGGTTGCATATTCACCCTGGGTGACTTTTGTATCTGCTGCTGCAAAGCTCCATGGAGGCGTTAACCCTTCTTCAACCTTACAAGTGACCATCCAGCCGTTTTCTAAATGAAAGGTGTTTGCTCCGATTTTCTCAATGGTTTCCCCCTCGACATGTAAATCCATTGTTTCTCTAAGGATTGTTGCCTGCTTGAAGGTTCCGCTTTCTTCGCCAAGATTAAATGTTCCTTCGTTTGCAAGGAGCTGGTCGGTATCGCTGACGATGGCGATATTGCCTCGAACTTTTATTGAATTTCTTTCAACATCATAGGCAATCCAGTCAGCTTTTATTATTACTTCAGTTTTGCGGCGGGGTGGTGAACCCTCTGAGGTTTCTTGTGTCACTGCAACAGGCTCGTTTACCGCTGCTTCTTCCAGTAGAACTGCCCAGGCAGATGTTTCATTCTGCACAACTGTTTGTCTGGGAGGAAGAATACGTATCTTGGTGAGAACCACGTTCCCTTCAGCAACCACACTTTCCGGGTTGTCAAAACGTGAAATTTTGTCTGCTTCAATCTGCCATTCTTCTGTTTTTACGGTCTCCGCCTGGAGAAAACCGGGATACGTTATCAGAACCAGAAGTGCAGCCATGTGAAGGGGAAGTCTTGTCACAGCAAATTCCTTAAATATTTTTATATATGCTATTCGAGCTGTTATCCACTCGATAGCAATAGATAGTCTTGGGTAAGATACGGCGCATATGTAACAGGTAAAAAAACTAATCGAATATCCTTGGAAAATGTACGAGGCTGGAAGGTTGGTGTCAAGTGTAAAATCACAGAATTGCCTTGATAATATAGGAGAATTGTTTTATTTTTCTCCAGATCTTACTTTACTGTCGCTCTACGGTAAACTGTACTTCCTGATTATTCATGAATAAATTGAAAGCGGAGCGGGGTAATAGAAGCAATTTGATGTGTGGTTATGACGGTTGACCAGGAGTCTGATCTTGAAGACGAATCGCATCGATTGAACATAAAATGAGAATCTTTTGTTGTAAGAACGATATGTTCGACTTGCATCAGAAGATTCAGGGCTTGCTCAGATTATGCACGAGCTCAGCCGTAATGAAACACAACGTATTCTCTAAAGTACAGATGGATACAGAAAATTGAGGGGG
>Ga0256826_1000640_pt1 | contig 21310 bp, 15 predicted proteins | sample CV79metaG_FD_185975 | JGI IMG/M metagenome (GOLD analysis project Ga0256826, IMG submission 185975) | Hydrothermal vent microbial communities from East Pacific Rise, Pacific Ocean - CV79 | ecosystem: Environmental > Aquatic > Marine > Hydrothermal vents | place: Pacific Ocean: East Pacific Rise...
TGCATCACGACCCTCAAAAATCATAAGAATTTTAAGCCCTTTCTCCTTCACATGATTTTGAAGCTTTAAAAGTTCCACTTGTAAACGAATCAGCTCTTTTTCATACTCCAACTTCTCTTTTTTCACCCAAATTTGAACTTTTTCACTTTTGACTTTAATCTCTTTCTTTTCACCCTCTACTTTTTCAGGTTTTTCACCCTTTTTCTTTATCGCTTTTTTCTCACTTTCTTTTTTCTTTCCAAGCTCATCTTTTACCGTTTCTACGTTTAATTTACTCTCTGTACTGTTCTCTTTTGCCATCAACTCTCCTTATCCTATAAATTTACCACTTTTAGCACGTTGTGCTTCCATTATCTCTATCTCTCTTGCACCTGAAATTCCTACTTCTGAATTTAGAGCATAATCTAACTCTGAATCTCTATCTTCATAATCAACAGAATTTAGAATCACTTTCAAAACTTCAAGACGTGCTTGTTGTTTGTCATTTGAACGTATCACCGTCCATGGAGCTGATTGAGAATGGGTTTGCTTTAACATTTTATACTTGGTTTTAGTAAATTCATCCCACTTTTCTTGTGCTTGCATATCTATCTCACTGAGTTTCCACTGTCGAAGAGGGTCATTTTTTCGTCGTTCAAAACGTTCTGCTTGAACATCTTTTGTCACTGAAAAATAAAGTTTGATAATAATCGTCCCTTGACGTACCAAATCTTTTTCAAAACCTTTGACACCCTTCATAAAATGCTCATACTCCTCTGCTGTACAGAAATTAAAAACAGATTCCACCATGGCACGGTTATACCAAGATCTATCAAACAGTACTATCTCCCCACCTTTAGGAAAGTGTTCTATATATTTCTGATAAAACCATTGTGTCTTCTGCTCCTCTGTGGGTTTACCCAATGCCACCACACGATAATGTTTTTCATTCATATAACGTGTAACACGACGAATCGTTCCACCTTTTCCAGAAGCATCACGCCCTTCAAATAAGATAATCATCTTTTTCCCTGTAGATTCTAAATGATTTTGAAGTTTAATCAATTCAGCCTGATATGGTTTCAGTGCTTCTTCATCTCGCCGTTTTTGTACACCTTTTTTCTCAAGCTTTTTTTTAGCTTTTTTCTCTTTTTTAGACTTTTTATAACTCTTTATTAATGTTTCAAGAGAAACCTCTTTCCCATCAATCTCAAAAAGTTCATCTTTTGGCTCTTGCAATTCAAGAACCTCATCTTGATTTTGTTCTACCATACAGTACTCCTATAAAATATATTATTTTTAAATTTAATACAGATAATAACAAAAAGAAATGTAAGGAGAAGGGAATGGATTAGTTTTTATTGAATTAAAAAATCAATATTCTAAATTTGAAGGGGCAATCCTCTTCAAATTGAGAAAGAACCGTAGGGTATGGCTTTAGAATTAAAGATTTTAAATTCCAAATTTATCGTGTAGGGTCGATTTATCGACCATAAAATAGGCATTTTTTTCAATTCGTGGTCGATAAATCGACCCTACAGCCAACATGTATAAGTTCTTTCAAAATTTTAGAGATAGTTCACTCTAGTGAAGGGTTTTAACCCTCCCTAAAAAACTCCTCAATCTCTCCAAAAAATCTATTAAATCCTTTAAAGCGATGGTTTCCATCCTCTTCAAGGATGAGCCTACTTCCTCTGTAAAAATTTTCAGCTATGCTGTAGTCAAGTACCTCATCACCCTTTTGGAGAAATAAAAAATAGTTTGCTACCGTTGGCTTTTCTACTTTAAAAGATTTGAGCATCTCTAAATGTTTCTCTTCCCATAAAAAAGAAGCACCATTGTCTTTTGTATTGTTTCCAAGATACTTTTTTGTGGTCTCGTAAGGGCGTACAGAGGGGTTGATAAGAACCGTTTTAATCTGATACTTTTCAGACAAATAGGTGGCATAAAACCCACCAATTGAACTGGCTATAATCCCTGTAATATTTTGCTCTTCAATAATCGTTTCTAAATCTTTAATGGCAATATCAGGTATGTGTGAATGGTTAGAGACAATGAGTTTGTCAGTGTAATGTTCGCGAAGAAGTGTTGCTTTAAATGAAGTGGGGGTTGTTCTAAACCCATGAATATAGAGTATCAATAAGTTCCTTTATAATAAAAAATAACATTATTATACCCTATACTATCTAAATCAGATATATATTATCCAATTTAACTTTTTGATTCAATCCGTTTAATCACCTCATCAGCAACCATCTCTTGGATTCCCATATCCAAGTGACTAAAGAAACCAACACATGAACAGTTCATCTCACCCAAGACATAAGTATCATTACCATCTTCATCGGTATCAAGCATAAAGTCACCTGTCCAAATTAGTGGTGTATTTTTAATTTTCCCCAACTTATCTGAAATCATCGGTATCGAATCGACAAATCGGTTAACCAAGTCAGGGTACTCTTCTGGTTGATAGTAAGTATACTCAGCACCCGAAGCGATGGTTGCAGAGAAAGCATCTTTCTCTTGAACAGGTTTTTTATGTACCACAAAAATAGGTTTGTTGGCAACCATCAAGATACGAATCTCACCCTCTACAATCCGAGGCATAAATCGCATATCAACCAACATACCATTGTCCCCCTCTATATACTGTTTACAAAACTTTATAAACTTTCCAAGCGAAGTATACTCTACATGATTATCGACAGCCTCAGTACATTTAATCGCCGTATCCATAGGGAGAGTATCTCCTGCCTCATATTCCCCTATTTTGGTATCGACAACCTCTACTCTCCAAATACCTGAACCTGTAGAACCACGATTCTGTTTAAGAACCCTTGTCCCATAAGAGATACTTTTTGGAAAGGTTCTCTTAAACTCATCATAATCATAATACGCATAGGTATCATCCGTTACCAAATCGGTATCAGCCAACTTTGCCAAAGCATCTTTTGCCCCAAAACGCATCATGGTATTTGGGTGGGTCAAGATAATCACATCACTGTCATGAAGTTGGCGTAACATCTCAAAAAGTTTAGCCTCTCCATTGGGAAGGTTTCCAGGGTTGATTCGGACAATCACAGCATCTGCTTTTTCTAAAATATAATCAAAAATATCAGAAAACCAAGCATCTCTAAAAAAGAGAATCTCTGCTCCATACCCTTTATCATTTAACGCTTTAACAATCGGCATGGTATCCCGTCTATGCCCGTCAATCCACTTATCTGCTCCACCTTCAGCTTCTAAAACAACTATATGTTTTTTCATCTTTTTTTCCTTTTTTATCAATTTACGGAAAAAGTCTATCGAAAAGAAATGTAAGGAGAAGGGAATGGGGAAATTATAAGAAAGCTTTCACTGTGTCTCATCGACGGTGGGAAAAATATATATAAAGTAAAAGCTAGAAAGAGTTAAAATAAAATCGGATAAAAGGTTGTTTCTTTCATGTTCAAAGTATAGGGGAAATATGTGTCATAATTGTGAAATTCTTCATATTTTAAAGAAGTTTCAAAACCCACCATATAGGAATCATCAAGGAAAATTAAAGAGAAACTAAAAGTAATATTTTTAGAGAAAATTTATTTATTTCTACTGAAGTAGAATAGAAAACACTGCTCCCTCAACTCCATTGCTCACAGAAAGTTTCCCTTTCCCTTTATTTTCAATAATTAACTTTGACATATAAAGCCCTAACCCACTTCCCCCTTTATCTCGTTTAGAAGAAAAATAAATATCAAAAATCTTATCTATATATTCTTCATCTATCCCACCTGCATTATCTCTAATAGTAACCAATATTCCACCTTTTTCCAACATTAACTCTATCGTTATCTTAGGATTTTTAATATTTCGTTCTATCAAAACATCTTTAGCATTGTCCAAAATATTTAAAATTACTTGTGAAAACTCACTCCCATAACCCAAAATAAAAAACTCCTCCTTTAGTGTTACCACTTCCAAGTCAATATGAGAATACGTTAAGGAAGCTTCTATAATATTAATTGCACTCTGAATATACTCCTCTACAGAAAAAAGTTTCTCCTCCTTATTGGGTTCAAAAAAGTGACGAAAATCATCAATGGTTTGAGACATATATTTAATGAGTTCATTCCCTTTTTTAATCCGTTTTTCCAAATAATCAGGGGTTAAGTCTTCATGGGCATAAGCTGCATCAAGATTCATAAAAATCCCTCCCAACTGAGCCAAAGGTTGTCGCCATTGATGGGCGATGTGTCCTATCATCTCTCCCATCGTTGCGAGTTTCGACTGTTGCATAAGCAAATATTCATTCTCTAAACGTTTCTCTAACTGCTTATCCACCTCATCTTGTAACTTTACTTTATAAATATCTTCACCCATATAATCAAAAAGTCGCTCTTGTAACACCACTCCTGAAAACCTATTTTTTTCATCAAAAAGTACAATCCGTCGGATATTGTGTTCAGAAAAAAGTTTAATCGCAAATTCAATGGGACGGTTTTCATCAACTGAGATAAGCCCTTGGGTGGCATAATGATAAATATTCATATCCAAATCTGTTTTTCTTCCACCCAAGGCTTTGATAATATCACTTTGTGTTAACATCGCTACAGGAAACCTATCTCGAAGTAAGACCACTGAACCATTCCCATTTAAATTCATCTTAACGATGGCTTCTTTAAGTGGTGCATCATAAGGGATAAAAAAATTTGTATAAAGGGCTATCTCTTTTAAAGAACTCATAATAAACTCTTTCGAGTAAACTTATACCCTAACCCCGTAATATTTTCAAAACATTCAAGTTTTAACTTTTTTCTAATATTACGAATTTGACTACGGATAGCATCTCGTGTCATAGATTCATCTTTCCAAATACTATTCTCTAACATATCATAACGGACAACCTCCCCCTCATGTGCCATAAAAAATTCTAAAACTTCCACCTCTTTATTTCTCAATCTGGTCTCTTTTCCATCTTTTACAATCACTGTTCTACTTTTATTATAACTATACCCTTCACCCAAATCAATATTGTTTTCACACTCAATCTCATCCCAACACTTTTCTAAAGCTTTGACCAAATCATCATTGGTTAATGGTTTCACCAAATAACGCGTTAAATTTAGTTCAATCGCTTGTAACATAAACTCTTTGTTGGTATAAGCTGTTGAGATAAGTATCCGTGTATGTTTATCTTTTTTACGAATGATGGTTGCCAATTCTACCCCTGACATACCTCCAAGGTTAATATCAAGAATTAAAATATGGGGTTGATACTCTTTATAAAGCTCTAAACCCTTTTCAGCTGAGTGACTGGTATAAACTTTTTTATAGTAACGCTCCAAAAATTCAGTAATCTCTTCTCGGACTTCCTTATCGTCTTCTACATACAAAACAGTATAAGTATTCATTTTTTTAGCAAAAGTTTTATGATTCATAATTTTATTTTAGCATACATTGTAACCATTTGGTAACATTTTTATAATAAACTTCCAGCACTTAGAAAACTAAAGGGAGTTCACTTATGAATCACATGTTAAAAACACTACTTGGAGCAGGTTTTGCTATTGCTGTTGCTTTTTATGTCCATTCGGCATTTGGAGATATTCCAAACTCAGGCTTCTTAATGATGGCAGCCGTATTTGGTGCGTATATGGCAATGAATATCGGTGCAAATGATGTTGCCAACAACGTTGGACCAGCTGTTGGGGCTGGTGCATTAACCATCGGAGGAGCAATTGTTGTGGCTTCTATCTTTGAAGCTACTGGAGCATTGATTGCTGGTGGGGATGTTGTTAAAACCATCAAAAAAGGGATTATTGACCCTTCAGCCTTTGCTGGAGACCCAATGATATTTGTTTATGCTATGGCTGCTGCGCTGTTGGCTGCTGCCTTGTGGTTAACGGTTGCAACCATCCTTAAAGCTCCTGTCTCTACCACCCACTCTATTGTTGGTGGTGTTATGGGTGCTGGTATCGCTGCTGGTGGTTTCGCTGTTGTTTCATGGGGAACGATGGGTAAAATCGCAATGTCATGGGTTATCTCTCCTGTTTTAGGGGGTCTTATCGCTGCTGGTTTCCTCTATATTATCAAGTCTGAAATCTTACACAAAGACAACCGACTCGAAGCTGCAAAGAAAATTGTCCCTATTTTGGTCTCTGTAATGACAATGGCTTTTATCACCTACTTAACCATTAAAGGGCTTAAAAAGGTTTGGCCAGATATCGTTGATGTTTTAGCCTTTCTTCCAGATACTAAAAAACCTACCATCGGTATAGCCCTTATTTTTGGTACAATTGGTGCTATTATCACTTATGTTGTCGTGAAACCTCGTGTGGCTAAAAAAGTGGCAACATTGGCAAACGAAAGAGCATCTATCAATACTCTATTTACCATTCCACTTATTTTTGCTGCTGCCCTTTTGAGTTTTGCTCACGGTGCAAATGATGTTGCCAATGCTGTTGGTCCTTTGGCCGCTATTTATGATGCACTTGCTCACACAACCATCTCTGCAAAAGCAGCTATTCCATTATGGGTAATGGTTACTGGTGGTATCGGTATCTCTGTTGGTTTGGCACTTTTTGGACCAAGACTGATTAAAACCGTCGGTTCTGAGATTACAGAACTTGACCAAATGAGAGCGTTCTCTATTATGATGGCTGCTGCGATTACAGTGGTTATCGCTTCTCAACTTGGTCTCCCTGTTTCTTCAACACACATCGCTGTAGGTGGTGTTTTTGGTGTTGGTTTCCTTAGAGAATGGATGGATAGAAAAGGGACAGATGAGAAACGTTTAGAACTTAACAAACAACTGGAAGTGGTAGAAAACTACAAAACAGAACTGGCAACCATCTCGGATGATTACAAAAGAAAATCAGAACTTTTTGAAATTATCAAGGTAGAGAAAAAAGCTGCTAAAGCAATCAAAAGAGAGTTAAAAGAGAAATATGTAAAACGTGGTATGGTGAAAAAAATCATCGCTGCATGGGTAATTACTGTCCCTGTAGCTGCTGCTATGTCAGCCATTGTCTTTTACTTTATTAAAGGTATTTGGGCGTAATTTGTCTAAAAAATAATGGGTAGAGACATCGCTCTACCCCTACAATTATTTTGTTCCACATTTTAAATGTGGAGCGATGAAAACTCCCACAAATTAAAAACTTATTTATCAAAAAAAAGCATATTTATGAAATAATCTAACTATTTTTATAGTGATTATTCAAAAAACAGTAGTATTATTGAATAATAACTCTATCTATGGCTACACTTCTCATCTACTCTTTATCCAATCAAATCATCCAAAACAATACTTTTAAAATTCAAACCATGAGCCACAGCATTGAGCTTAACACCATAAGAGGTTAAAAACACTAAACTTAATTGCCCTTTTTGTTTTGTTCCCAGTCCATATTTTCTAAACATTGCCAGTTTATTTTTGAGATTTTTACCATATTCACTGCTTATCACATACTCATCGTTGTAGTATTTACACTCTACGATATCAAATATTTTATTGCCATAGTTTACAACCATATCAATCTGTGTCCCTTTTTCATCTTCATTTTTGGCACTATGTTTCCAATAGTAAACCCCTGAAAAGAAATCTGAACGACCTCTTGCTTTGAGATAGAGTTCTATGTTTATCATAGAAACAATCTCAAAGGCGTAACCACTCCAAATGGCATAAGATTGAGTATTTGAAGTCTGTCCCCAATAGTTTTTTGCGAGATTGGCAATATCGTTTCTACTAAAGCTTTTTATCCATTTATGGTGAAAGAGTATATAGGGGTCAACGATAATATAACTCACATCTCTAACAGAGTTTCCATATTTTGCCAAACCTCTTATAAAACCACACTCTTCTAGTTCGGCAATGGCTAAGTGTAGTTTTGCACCTACTTTTTCATCTAGATTTTTTGATATCTCATTGAGTGTAAAACCTGATCTTTTGAGACAGAGTAGGTCAATAATAGATTTGTAGAAATCAGATTTATCCAAAAAGAGTGAAGCAAAGAGTTCATCATACTCTCGGTACATCGAACCGTGAATAGAGAAAAATATTCTATCTATGTTTTCAGCCCCTGACTCATTGGGGTTTAAAAAGGAGAGATATTTGGCAACCCCACCAAATACCATATAGATATCGGTAATAGATTTATTGTCCAAATCAAAACCTTTATCATCTAAAAGATACTCTTTGGTCTCTTGTAAATCAAAAGGGTACATAGCAATCTGATGGGTAACGCGTTGATAGAGAGAGCCTGTTGCATTTTTGAGTATTTTATCTCGTATCCAAGAGGCATTAGAGCCACAAAGGATAAGCACCACATTTTTTCTAGCTTCACACCATGTATTCCAAAAATAACCCATCGCAGAGAGAAAACCACCTCGATTTGATTTGTCAATCCATGGAACTTCATCTAAAAATATAATAACCTTTTCTCTATGCCCTAGCCTTTCTACTTCTGCATCAATGGTTCGTTTTAAAAACCTAAAAGCATCACTCCAATCTTCTATTTTAAATGTTGGTTCAGCCTTGAACCACTCATAAACCTGTTCCACAAAGTTTTTAATCTGCATCTGTTTATCAAGTTCATGAGAGCCTGTAAACTCAAAAAAAAGACAATCTTTTCTATGCGCTTGAAACATCTGATTGACAAGATAGGTTTTACCAATACGTCGCCGTCCATAAATAGCAACCAAAGAACTCGTTTTTAAATTACAGATATCGTTTAACTGCTCTATCTCTTTTTTTCTTCCTGTCATTCATATCTCCTTTATAATGAAATATCTATTTAAAATTATAGACTTATTTCATATTATAATATCTTTTAATGAAATAAGTCTATAATTTGTAGTATATATTTCTTATTAGGTAACTTTTAAAGTAATGGAAAACAGAGAAAAAAGTTTGAGCAAAAAATCAAGTTATTTGAAAAACTCTATTTTCATCACTCCACATTTTAAATGTGGAGCGATGAAAACTTGAATATGATATACTTACCCTATGAAACCTCAAAATCAAAATATCGAAATTGTTATTATAGAAGATGAAGAAGATATCCTTGAACTCCTTGAATATCATCTACAAAAAGCTGGGTATGCTACCATGGGATTTACCTCTACTCAAAATGTTGAAAAATTCCTAGAAGAGGAAGAGCCTTCACTGCTTATTGTTGACCGTAACCTACCTAGAGTAGAGGGGTCAGAGTTTATCGCAGAGATGAGAGAAAAAGGTTATGATGTCCCTGTTATTTTCCTCTCTGCAAAAGACTCTAACCAAGCGATTGACGAGGGGTTTGGTCGTGGAGGTGATGACTACATCACCAAACCTTTTCGGATGCAAGAGGTTCTACACCGAGTGAAAGCGATTTTACGACGTTCAGGATTAACCCAACAAACCAAGCTCAAACATCGTGATTTACTCTTAGACATTGACGCAAAAATACTTAGCATTAATGGAGAGATTATCAAACTGACAAAAATGGAATTTCATCTTTTGCATACGTTTATTAAACACCCAAACAAAGCATTGCAAAGAGATTTTTTAGTTGAAGAGGTGTCAGAAGATTCACAAGGAAAGACGATTAACGTCGCCATCAATCGTCTTAAAAATAAAATTGACCCCGACGGAAGTAAAGAGTACATCACTTCTGTTTGGGGGGTTGGGTATAAATTGGGTTAAAGTTTGGTTACTTTTGGTAACTGAGCAATATCATACTCACGTCTTATCTTATCATTAGGTGTCATTTCATGATGATACTCAATCAATAACCTTTTTCCATTGGCAATGGTTTTCAAGTTGTCTATGTCAAAGGTATCGGTTGTAATGGACTCACTTAAAACTTCTTTTAGTTTATTTTCATGAAGGTAATAAAAATCAAAAAATGAAGTTCGAGAGGTTTGAGACTCTAAATAAAACAACGATGTATCTTTTAATTTATGTAAGGAGATACTGTGTTGATAACCATTGTAACCTATTATCTGTTTCCCTAGAACACTCCATTGATTTTCAGTAGAAATAATATGAATTACGTCATCATACTCTTCTCTTTCAATCAGATAAACTCTATTGTTTTCTAAAGAACACATCACTTTTTTAGTACTATTATCTCCATTTTCACAATATTTTTTTGCCTTAGCCACCAAAGGGTTTTCAATCACTTTACCTGTCAATTCAATATCATCAATCAAAGCAGACCCTTTGAGTCTAAACCCATTAATGGCTATAATTTTATTGTCAGGTTCATACTCTTTTAAATCGGCTTCTAAATCTCTAACATAGTTGTGCCACTTTCCATCCATAGAAGCTTTCCCTAAAGAGTGATGAATATAACTTGTTCTTCGACCTTTAATCAGACCTTTATCTCTTCTACTGTGAGAGTAGTAAAAATAACGATACCCTTTTTCTGTTTGAGCATAGATATAAAGTTTATATTTTTCATCTATTTTCATAGAAAATTTTAAAACTTTTTCATTTTGATTGTTCCAAGATTTAACCCCTTTTCTCGCACCAAGTTGATAGGCATTTTTACGCCCTTCCCCTTGAACTGAAATAACCTTAGAATTTCTCTCTTGATCAAAAATATTTTCAATCATAGCACCTGCTGGTTTGTTGTCATAAACAATCCAATTATCTACACCTGAATCTCCCGATTCATAAACTGTTGCTGATGCCATACTCAAACTAAAAAGCATTAATAATGGATATTTAAAATAGTTCATCTTTTCTCCAATAGTTTTTATTTGTTAAATAATATTATATTATTCTATTGTTTGAACTATCCTTATTTTACAATTAAATTTTGATTAAAACTCTCCACTAAATACCACTCTAATCTGACTGTCATCTTCCACATCAGGGTTGTAAAGATACTCAATCGCTATAGGTACAGGGATTTTATGTAAAAAGAGTAAATCAGCTTCAAGCCCAAGAACCGTTTCATTATATTGTTGATTTACACTATCACTAAAGTCAATATCATAAACTCTTTGTTTCACATATAGAGATTCACGTTGTAAGGACAAAGGGAAAGAGTAGCTATAAAGAGAGGCATCAAAGACTTTACTTAAGCCAATCTCTCCCATTTTAACCTCTTTGGCATACAGAGTGGTCTCTAAAGTTGGAATATTTAGTGTTGCCTTGTCAGATTGTAAACTGGTCAAAGTATCACTTAACTCTACCCCTTTCTCTTTTAAAGAGTTGACCGTATCACTCTTTAGGTATGCCCCTCTAACACCCACATAACTCTGCCATGGTAAATCCTCTATCCACTCATAAAATGCACCCACAACTTTACTCTCCCTATCACTTGTTCCAAACAAAGAAAGACTATTTAAACTGTTTGCATACTTACTCACTCCAAACTGTTTTTTGTTACGGATATCCAGAGAAAGGGTTAACGGCTCTCTATAAATATTGTCATACGCTTTGGTATACGCCAAAGTACTAGACCCTCGCCAATACCCCTTGGCTAAAAAAGGTAGATGCAGATAGGCTTCATATCCATAATCATTGATATCTTCATTTTCAAACTCATCATTTTTAGCCACACCATACACTGCTCCACCAAACTCCAAAGAGTTGGCACTGTTTTCGTAACGGAGTCCACCTACATTGTACTCCTCTTGAAAAGAGAGAAGTGCTGAGAGTGAATTTTGCATGAGAGGGTCTGAAAAATTGGCTTGTAAGTTTGCAGAGACCCCTGACTCTTCGGTATATGCCATAGATTGGTCGATGGAACTGTATTTTAAAGCTGTTAGTGAATTGTAATCGCTTGAAACAGTTTGATGATTTCTCCCCCCTTTAAAGTTAGAAACCTGTAGGGTTGGCTTCAGCCGACCACCATTTTCTATTTTAAACTCATATGGTCGGCTAAAGCCAACCCTACGGCTGTCCAACTTTATATGTTGATAGGTATAGCCTTCTGCTCTGATGGTTGCGACTATGGCTTCTTTACTATTAAGATATTTAAAGTCTATAACATCATCACCCTCAGCCACCCTTTTTACTTTTCCATTTGCCAACTCATAGGCTGTAGTTCCATCTTTACTTGGAGCAATAAAGTAGATATTTCCAACCTCATCCACATCAGTTACAAATCCATAATGCCCTCGGTAGTCAAAAAGTGCTTTTTTATTTTTATAGAGTATCCGTTTTTCACCCTCTTGTTTGAAGTAATAAAGGTCATTTTTATCAACATACACCGAGGAGTGACTTTGGGTATAGAACACCCCATTTACATAAACTTGTGGTGTCTCTACTGAACTTAAAACATCAAAATAAACCATTTCAGCATTACTTTTATAACCCTGAACAACCTTAGAGTCTGTCCCCTTTAACAAGTATTTATCTTTATCAAAAAGCCCCATGGTGATTTTGGTAGGGGAAGTTTTTGCAGAGGTTTGGGTCAAGTATTTTTTATGATGTTTAAACACCTCACCTGTTGCCCATGAACCATTTAAATAGCTAACTTGTTTGGTTTTTTTATCTATTTTTAGAATTTTAGAGGCTGATTTTTTATCGTTGACAAGGGTATAAATCTCTTTTTCATCTACATTTAAAGGGACAAAACTTTGACTCGTTGCCAAAACCTCACCATCGGTAGGGGTAAAACCTTTATGTTCTAACTTCAACTCCTCAACAAACTCTCCCAAAAGGGTTTCAAAGTTTTTACCATACTGCTCTTCAAACATCCAGTTGGTAAAAAAGGGGAAAGGTTGCGTGGCATAGGTTTTAAAGTACCCATTGACTTTCTCTAAGCCATAACGTTTCACCAAAAACTGCTGAAAAAATCCACCCACGAGATAAAACTTTTCACCATAAGGGAAAGAGAGGGTTTGGTTATACATCAGTTCAGGGGTAATCTCCCCTGCTCTCGCCAAAGCCACAACCTCAGCTAAAGCATAACCTGAAAACAGCCGTCCACCATTTCCATAGCGTGACTCATTCATTACGGCATTTCCCTCAAATATAAAAGAACTTTCTGTGATGTTTGGTACAGGAAACATAGGAAGTATCCCCAGCATCGCAAAAGGGGTGTTTCCCAAAACGGTATGGCTGATACGTGACAAATCGTTCTCTTTAGGATTCAGCTGAAAGTTATGGGCTGTCTCATGAATGATAAGGGTCTTTAACCAAGAGGAGGAACAAAAATAGTCAATATACCCAGCCCCTGCTCCATAAAAAAGTTGTGAATTAAAAGGAAACTGAGTAGAGAAGCCATTGGCTATCTCATTGTTTTTGGAAGCGAGTCCCACATATAATTTATCATCCAGTTCAAAACCAAACTCGTTTTCATAACCTTTTATAATCTTTTCTTGATAGTTTTTTATTTGAGGTAAAAGCCCCTCATACTCTTTGGCATATATATAGTTAACTTTTTCATCTTCTGAAACAAAGTAATCATCGGGGACAACCACTCCTGAAGAGAAAAGATAAGAGGAGAGGGTAATAGAAAGTAAAATTTTGTGCATGAGGGGTATCCTAAATTAAATCATTTCTATTAGTATAGTTAAAAAAGATGAGAATAAAATGAGAATTCACATATTAAATATTAATTTTAAATAAATTATTTATACTAAATTAGTTTTTTTTAATTTTATTAAGTTTATTGTAATTAACTACTTACTATAATTTTTATAATTTAAAACTATAAAAGGAAATTAATGATTTACTCTTCAACCAAACTGCGTTCACTTGTTGTTGCTTCACTACTTTTTAGTAGTACAGCTCTTTCTGCACTTAACCCCAATGAGATAGTGAAAGCAACTCCTCTCCCTACAATGGAACAACTTAAAAATAATTTTGCAGAGAATGAAATTATTGTCACCTTTAAAAAAGGTGTTGATATTTTTAAAGATGAGAAAAAAGATGAAGAAGGGGAAGATCAATATCCCTTCGGTTTTAATGACAACAATCAATCAAAAGAGAATAGTTTTTTAGATGGATTTAACACTAAATTTACAGATAAACTTAACAATCATTTTGAAAAAGATAGTTTTGATATCAAAGGGTATAAAAACTTAAAGATGATGCATCTAACCTCAAAAAAAGATTCAACAGAAGAACTTCTTAAATTTTTTAAATCGGATGAGATGAAAGAGTATGTTGAAACAGTTTCTCGAAACAACATTATGGCACTTTCAAGTACAAGTGATAAATATTATAATGAACTTTGGGCGATTGAAAACAATGGTCAAGAGGTCAACTCTGAAGAGGGTACAAAAGATGCTGACATGAATGTTCTTGAAGCATGGGCTAAAACAAAAGGGGAACAAAGTGTTATTGTTGCTGTTTTAGATACAGGGGTAGACTACACACACAGTGACCTACAAGACAACATGTGGAATGGTGAAGTGAAACATGGTTTTGACTTTGCAGGTGATGATGAGGGGAACAATGACGATGATCCAATGCCAGATGAGCCTTATGATGAAAAAGGTCACTACCATGGAACACATGTTGCAGGGACAATCGGTGCTGTCGGAGACAATGAAAATGGTATCTCAGGTGTGGCACAACATGTTTCTATTATGGCACTCAAAGTTTTTAGACCCAATGGATATGGTTATACAAGCGATATTTTAGAAGCCTTAGATTATGTTTCAGAAAGAGTGGACAAAGGAGACAACATTGTAGCCATCAACGCTTCTTATGGTGGTTCAGGTGGAAGCCAAGACGATTCAGTAAATGTTGCTATTAAAAAATTGGGTGAACAAGGAGTTGTCTTCTGTGCTGCTGCTGGAAACTCATCTAAAGATATAGATGCTGAACCAACCTACCCTGCTTCCTATGATGCTGAAAATATTATTACAGTGGCTGCCTCAGACCAAGATGACAAACTGGCAAGTTTTTCAAATTATGGTGCAAAAAGTGTTGATATCTCAGCACCAGGAACCAATATATTAAGTACCTTTCCTGATAACAAATATGCTTTCCTTCAAGGAACATCTATGGCAACCCCAAATGTTGCTGGGTCGATAGCTCTTTTGGCTTCCTACTATCCAGATTCAACGGTGGCTGAACGTAAAGCGATGATACTCGACAATGCTGATAAAAAAGATGCTTTTCAAGAAAAAATGGTAACTGAGGGGCGTATCAATATCAATACAGCACTTAACGATGCACCAGAAGATGAAAACAGTATGCCTGTCGCTGAGAAAGATGAGGTAACCACCCCTTATGAAACAGCAATAACCATTGATGTACTTAAAAATGACAGTGATAAAGATGGAGATGATTTAACCATCCAATCTACAAGTGAGCCTAAAAATGGTTCAGTAAAAATAGAAGATTCAAAAGTTATTTATACTCCAGAAAAAGAGTTTGAAGGTGTTGATACCTTTGACTATACCATCTCTGATGGTAAATTGGAAGCAACATCAACGGTCACAGTAACGGTTGAGAAAAAACCCAACACAACACCTGTTGCAGAAGATGATGCAGTAGAGACTGACTATGAAACAACTATTACGATTGAAGTTCTTAAAAATGATAGCGATGAAGATGGTGATAAACTTTCAGTCACCGATGTTAGCGAAGCAGAAAATGGTTCTGCAAAAATAGAAGAAAATAAAATTGTCTACACACCAAATGATGGTTTTTCAGGTGAAGATAAATTTGAGTATACCATCTCAGATGGAACATCAAAAGCTGTGGCATCTTTAACTGTTACCGTCAACAAAAAACAAGAAGCAGTCACCAACCACCCCCCTGTGGCTAACGATGATAGTGTATCTACAGCCTATGAAACACTGATTACCATAGATGTTTTAGAAAACGATAGCGATGAAGACAAAGATGCACTAAGTGTGGAGTCAACAACCAATCCAGCCAACGGTTTGGTGAGCATTGAAAACAACAAAATTGTCTATAAACCAAAAGCTGAATTTTCAGGAAAAGACAGTTTTGAATACACCATATCTGATGGAAAAGAGAAAGCAACAGCAACCATATTTGTTGTAGTTTCAGAGAAAGAAAACTCTAAACCTGTAGCAAAAGATGATGAGATTAAGACAAAATTTAATGAAGCTATTTTAATTGATGTTTTAGAAAACGATAAAGATGAAGATGCAGATAAATTAACAGTCAAAACCGTAAGCACCCCTAAAAATGGTTCTGTCAAAATAGAAGAAAATAAAGTTTTATACACTCCAAAGAAAGACTTTTCAGGAGAAGACAATTTTGAATACACCATCTCAGATGGAAAACTAGAAACAACAGCAAAAGTTAAAGTAATTGTTGAGGAAAAACCAAATACAGCACCTGTAGCAAAAGATGATGAAGTAACTACAGAGTACAACCAAGCCATTACAATAGATGTTCTAAAAAATGATACAGATGAAGAGAAGAATCCACTAAAAATATCTGATTTCACTCAAGCTAAAAATGGTAGTGTTAAAGAGGATAATGGCAAATTAATCTATACTCCAAATAAAGATTTTGTGGGAGACGATAACTTTAGCTATAAAATTACAGATGGAGATGCAGAAGCGAAAGCAACCGTTACTATTCATGTAAAAGAGAAAGAAGAAAAAGAGGAGATTCAACTTCCTATTTTTGACAATGGATTCAATTTTAACAAAGATAAATGGAAAGATGTTAAGTTCAATGACAAACCTATTAAATTTACAACTAAAAATAATACCGAAGTCAATATGAAAGCCAATAAAGAGAAAGAGTTGAGTGGAAGTATTCATGTTGATGGAAAAGAGAGCAAATTAAATATTCATGTTCCTAACAGTAGTATGAAAATTAACAGTGAAGGGGTAGCTATTATAGAGTTTGAAGACAAAGATATGAGCATAGAGATAGACAGCAATGGATTAATCTCTCCAAAATTACCCTCACTAAAAAATGCTGTACTTCCAAAAGAGGCTTTTCCTCTAGGAACAGAGCTAACCATGAGTGAAGATAGTATGAAATTTACGCTTCCTTTATCTAAAAATATGAAATTCTAAGGAGATACAATGAATAAAAAAATACTATTGACAAGCATCCTAAGCAGTACACTTATCTTTACTGCTTGTTCTGATGATGCAAACAACACAAGTAATGGGAAACAAGATGTCTTATCTGCTCAACATACCAATCCTGCTGTTTCGGATCAGACAGAAAACGTAGCAGATATTGTTTCGGAAGGGACAAAAGCAGAAGAGAGTTCAACTCAAACAGAAACAGTTTCAGAAAACAATCCAAAAGAGGAAGGGGTAAAAAATTCAGAAGAGACAGGTAACAACGAAACAGAAAGTTCTACATCTGCAAAAAATTTAGAGGAGAATGATTCAGGCGTAATGGAGACAAACCGTTTAAATGAAAAAGTGATGAAAGTGGATAAAGAATACAAAATGAAACAAGGGGAAACCATCATACCGATGTCTGAGAACCCTAAAATTGTACTTAAAACCGATACCCAAACAGGAGAGACCACAGCAACCCTTCTTGATGGGGAAGCAAAGATTAAAAAGAGTCTTATCTCTTTTCGTTAAAAACGAGGAAAGGGTTTTTGTAGAGATTTAAGAGATTTCTCATCTCTAAATAGCTAAGTATAGGCTTCTCGCGTAGGGTCGGTTTACCGACCATAAAATAGGCATTTGTCTCACTTTATGGTCGATGAATCGACCCTACTTTTCCAAAACAAACCCAGCCCTCTCCATCCCATTAAATTCAGTCATTTTAACCATGCTGTACCCCATCATATCTTCAAACACAACCTCATCACCTACCTTTAACACTTTTTCAAAAAAGTACTCACCGATAAAATCTCCTTGTAAACAAGAGTTTCCTGAAAGTTCATAATGGTAAGGGGTGGAAGAACGCTGTGTCCCTTTCACTTTAAGACGTAACTTTACAATAGCAACATCAAGTAGATGGGTCTCGGTTGAGGTGTCCAAAATCACCACCTCTTGCCCTGAAATAGTGACGATATCTAAAACTGTACAGATAAAATTGCCACAGTTTTTCACCACCGATTCCCCTGGCTCAAAAATAAGTTGAATATGGGGGTAAGAGCTATTAAATTGCTGAACCATTTTTAGGAAACTTTCCACTTCATAACCCTCATCTGTAAAATTATGCCCTCCCCCAAGGTTTAACCATTTGAGTTGAGGCAATACCCTTTGGTAATTTTCTAAAATATGGTCAAGTAGTATCTGTAGCCCCTGAGCTGAACTTTGAAACAGTACATGAAAATGTAAACCCTCTAAGTTCACAAATTCATCTGGATTATGGGAATAAGCTTCCATAAACTCTACATGGTCTACCCCCAAACGGGAATATGGCACATTGGGGTTAATATAATCAGGAATCGGTAGATGCAACTTAGGATTAATCCTTAGACCTTTTGAGGCTTTAAAGGTTTTGTTCTCAAACAGTTTCCACTGATTTAAAGAGTTAAAAGAGATACTATCTACCCCCTCTGCTAAAAGCTGAACCTCATCCTCTTTAAAGGCAGGTGTATAAAGATGTATATATTCTCCATTTGCCTTTTTCGCCATATTTATCTCTTTACTTGACCCAACACTCATACCCGAAAGTTTTGAGCTTATTAGGGGTAAAACCGTGGCTTCATTAAAACTTTTTAGAGTATGGAGTATTTTGACCCCACTCTTTTGTTCTAAAAAAGCGATTTTCTCTAAATTCTCTTCTAAACTTTTTTTCTCCATAATAAAACAAGGTGTTCTATACTCTCTATTCATACCACTTTTTCCAACCTTCATCATAATATTTTATCAACCTATGGGTACTTAACTTATTCTCTTCAACCTCTACTTCTCCCATATCGGGGGGAAAAACAACCATTTTAGTTAAAGTATTATGGTCTAAATATTTTAATCCTCCTAAAGGCTCTTCCTCAAAATCTAAAGGGAATCTTCCCCCCATAACAAAACCCCACTCTCCAAAACTAGGAACATAGGTATGATATCCTGTAGTATAAAGTTTTGTTTTCTCCATCGTTTTTTTTATCGACCAAAATGCTTTACGTGTATACATTGGTGAACTCGCCTGTGTTACCATCACCCCTGACTTTGAAAGTTGTTTACTTAAAAGTCTGTAGAAAGTTTCACTATAGAGGCGACTGAGTGAAATATTGTTTGGGTCAGGTAAGTCTAAAATAATCACATCAAATAATACCTTTGCATTCTCTATAAATTTCCAAGCATCTTGATTTATAACTTTTACTTTACTATTTTTATAGGAGTGGTCGTTAAGCTCACTTAAAACCTTATGCTCTTTAAAGAGTGTCGTGATGGCTGAGTCGAGATCTACCAATGTTACATGTTTAACATCATCATACTTCAATACTTCACGAAGAGCCATCCCATCACCCCCACCTATAATCAATATATTTTCATGCACTTTAGCATTCATCATCGGAGGATGAACCAAAGATTCATGGTAACGATGTTCATCTATACTGTCAAACTGTATCGCCCCATTGATATAAAACTGAATCCTATGGTTTTGTTCGGTCACTACGATTTTTTGATAGGGGGTTTGTTTCGTATAGATGATGTTATTTTTATACAACTTGTTCTCTATCATGGTGGTTAACTGATTTGACTTCAAAAACCCTGTCACTAAAATAAGAAACACAACAAAAAGATAAACAAGATATCGTTTGCTTAATAAGTTACGAAAAATATACCAAGCCATAGCCCCAACAAAGAGGTTAATCATCCCAAACAGAAAAGAGGTCTGCATCAGTCCAAGCTTAGGAACTAAAACCAAAGGGAAAAGAAGTGAAGCAAACAAAGCTCCAATATAATCTACGGTAAAAACATTCGATATATTGGTCTTTAGGGAGAAGCTCTCTTTGAGTATACGGATAATCAGAGGAATCTCTATCCCCAACATTGCTCCGAGCGAGATGGTAATCAAATAAAGAAAGGCATCATAATTGTCAATATAAGCAAAAGCGAAAAAGAGAACAAAAGCAGAAAACCCACCCACCAAAGCGATGGTAAGTTGTAGCCGAACAAAAGCCCTCTCTAAGTTCTCCTCTATAAAACGAGAAAGCCAAGCCCCTATCCCCATAGAGGACATAAACAAACCGATGACCAAAGAGAAGTGATAGATGGAATCACCCAAAAGATAAGAGGACAACGTCCCCTCTAAAAGCTCATAGATAAGCCCACAAATAGCAATAAGAAACGTACCAAAAAGAAGTGCTACTTCTTTAACTCGATTGTTTTCCATTAACGGATGGCTGATGAGATAATCATACCTAGCGAAATAATAATCGCCCCCAATACAATAGCCAAAGCAATATTACCCTCTTGGGCTATTTTTTTGTTCACTGAATACTTGGTTGCCACTTCGATGAGTGTTAAAACCAAGAAAAAAACTGCAATACCTAAACCAGCATAAATAAGTGCCGAAATAGCACCTGTTATTTGAAATGTTTCCATACAAACTCCTAATTTTTTGGATTATACTATAGTGTTTGTATAAATGTCAAAGGGGGATGGTTTTTTTTGAATTATTTATATCTCTATCTTCACATCCGTAAAATTATTCTGCATATACTCCAAAACATCATCATAAATATCTCTGTCATAAAAGTTCAAAAATTCATGACTATCTTTCAAATGACACTCTGCTTTCCAAACACGACTAAAATCTAAAATATAACAGCTATATTTTCCATATCGTTGAGTATTGTTTGGATGAAGAAAAAGTACATTTTTATTGTCTATTTTTTCTATGGAGTACGTTCCTGCACTGCTAGAGTTGTTCTCTGTTCGTTGACGAAAGGTGTTATTTTCTCCAAAAGCCAAACCATTTAAAACTGACCCCTCAAAAGTTTTACTCTGATACTCCTCTACAAATGCTTCCAAGTTATCATAAGAGCTATTATTTAGCAAATCTTTAACTTTATAAAAATTTGAGAGATAGCTCAACTTACTTTTATAGACCTTACCCTCTATAGCAATGTTTGAGCTATATTCCTCTAGTTTTTCTATTTTTATCTTATCTTCAGCCAATAAAATAAACTGAAATATTTTCTGACCATCCATATCAGACTCTATACTACCATTATCCTTTAAACGATAAGTAGCATCTAGCATCGCCCTTCTTTTCCCATTAACAAAGATCTGTTGCTCTTTGGTATCTACTTCATAACTATTGGAGTTAAAATCAAAATATTTATAAATTAGGTTACTATTTATACCATCTATCTCAGTTAAATCGTAGCGTTGTCGGTGGTCTACAAAGTTTAGTTTAAAGCTGTAGAGGGGTTTATTTTTGAAGCTATTTTTGATTGATTCATTTGTATCAGGAGAAGAGGATGAACCTCCTCCACAATCAATAAATAAGAGTACACTTAGTAGCATTATTACCTGTTTG
>Ga0256826_1000641_pt1 | contig 21305 bp, 20 predicted proteins | sample CV79metaG_FD_185975 | JGI IMG/M metagenome (GOLD analysis project Ga0256826, IMG submission 185975) | Hydrothermal vent microbial communities from East Pacific Rise, Pacific Ocean - CV79 | ecosystem: Environmental > Aquatic > Marine > Hydrothermal vents | place: Pacific Ocean: East Pacific Rise...
GGTGGGTTCTGAGAGACTCGAACTCTCGACCACTCGGTTATGAGCCGAGGGCTCTAACCAACTGAGCTAAAAACCCACACTATGATTAGAAAGTAGTTTAATGTCCTCTACAAGACCAACAGTTGTACTTTTTGTAGGTCGAAATTATACAGAACTATTGCTTAGAGAATGCTTACTTTTTCTTTAACTTTTAGTATTTATCATCCAGATACTAAATATATTTAAATATCCCCAAAAAGAGTTGAGTGATGTCTCAGTTATACCCTGTTCTTTTAGCTCTTCTAAAAGAGGTCTGTACAGCTCTAACCATCTCTCTCTAGCTTTTGCATCTATGACAAAAGGAGCATGACGACCTACCATCTGTGGAGCACCTCTGTTTTGGTTAAAATGAGGGAAACCTCCACATATCTGTATGATGAAATCTGAAGAGTGCTTTTTAGCTGTTTCAAACTCCTCTGCATCTTGTGGAAACAGAAAATATATATCACTTGCTTTAATAGCATCATAATGGTCTGAGATAAGCTTTCTAATGCTCTCTTCTCCCATCTCTAGTATAAACTCCGGTATTGGTTTACTCACTGGTGGTCTTACACCAAACTGTGCATATGTTATTTCTAAATTCATTAAATTTTCTTTCCTTTATTTATTTTCTATAGGTGGTTTGATTCTATATACGACTGAGTACAGTAGTGGTACATAGAGTAGATTTAGTACCGTTGCCCAAGCTATTCCAAAACCAAGGGAAACTGCCATAGGTTGAAGTATCATCGCTTGACCTGAGGCAAAAAATATTAGTGTTAAGAGTCCAAGAACAGTTGTCAAAGATGTAAGTAAAATAGGACGTAGTCTCGTCTTAGCCCTACTCATCAACTCCTCAGTATCCTTGGCTTTTTTAATAAAGTCAACCATAATAAGTCCATCATTTACAACGACCCCAGCAAGTCCAACAATCCCTATCATACCAAGCATTGTCATATTGAGCCCCATTATCCAGTGACCAACATAAACACCAAGTAAAACAAGAGGTATGGTACTAATAACTATCAATGGTTTTAAAATAGAATCAAAAAGCCAAACAAGTGTTATAAAAATTAAAAATATAGCAATAATCCCGGACTGCATCATCTCTCTTTTATTTTTATTGTTCTCTTTCTCTTCACCTTTTATCTCTAAAGTTATTCCATCTTTTCTTACCTTCTCAAAAGCAGCTTGCATCTTAGCCATAACCTCTGATGATGTGATTACATCTTTATTTATGGAGGCATAAAGACTACGTATTCTCTTTCCATCCTCTTTTTTGAGTGTTACAAAACTCTGTACATATATGAAATCACATATATCTTTTAGTGTAACATACTGATCTGTTGCAGGAATTTGCAATTCAATATTATTAAGAGAGTTAATATCTTTGTTAATATTACTCTCTAACTTAATACGGATTAATCCCTTAGCATTAAAGAGTTTTCCATACTCTCCTTTTAGGTAGTAAGCACGAAGTTCATTTGAAATAAGAGTTTCATTAAATCCTAACTTTTGACCATAACTATTTACTCGAAGTTTTAACTCTTTCTCTCCAAGTTCAGCATCATCTGATACATTAAAAACACCTTTTATCTTTGAAAGTTCATCTCGTAAGTAATCTAAGGAAGGAATAACATCTGCACCTGTTTTGGAACTCAAGGCAAGTTCAACATCATTTGCAACAACACCTGCTCCCGGAACTTTTACTACAAGTTCTTCAAAAACAGGGACACTATCTTTATCTTTCATAAGATGCATATTTTTAAGAAGCTTTTTAATTTTTTTTGCGATGACCTTTGCATCATCTACTCGTATTTTATTTTCTACAGAATTTTCTACAGAGAGTACAGGACTTATATACTTATCAAAAAAGTTCACAGGAACATGTTCATTTAGATCAATAAAAATATGAAACATATTCTCTCCAAGTTCAGCTCTATTCTTAGAGTCCATCTTAAACCCTATTACAGAAGTTATAGAGGAGACATTATCTTTATTAAGATTCTTTAGGAGCCTATTTTCAACTTTTGTGACTATTTTTTCTGTATCTTCAAGTTCGTTATTAATATTCACTTTACCATACACATAGACTTGTGTTGTATCAAAATCTGGGAAAAGCTGAAATTTTGAGTTTTTTACCATAACAAAAGTCATACCCAATATAGTAACAACAATGATGATTAAGGAGATATATCTTCTTCTAAACAAAAAATGAAGCATCTTATCGTAGATAACATACATCTTAGCCCAAAACTTTTTCGTAAAACTCTCTTCTTGTGAAACTTTTAAAAAGTCATGCGCATGTAAAGGAAGAAAGTAAAAAGCTTCAAAAAGTGATGAGAGTAAAAGAACAGTAATCATAATAGGAATAATTTTAATAAACATTCCCATATCTCCAGTCATAAGAAGCATCGGTAAAAAAGCAAAAACAGTTGTAAGAGTAGCAGTAAGGACAGCAGGAAACATCTCTGAAGCGCCTACGATAACTGCCTCTTTTCTCTCCATCCCCTCTTCTAGGTGTCTGTAGATATTTTCAGCCACGACAATTGCCTCATCTACTAACATACCAAGAGCTATTAGAGCTCCTAAAAGGGAGAGCATATTCATACTATCACCCATAATTTCAGTGGCAATAAGCCCTATCATAAAACTTACAGGAATTCCAAGTGCAACAACAAATGCAATGCCTCTATTTATAAAGAGAAGCATTGCGATAAAGACAAGACAAAGACCAAAAATAATATTTGCAAAAACTGTATTAAGGCGATTTTTAATCCATATAGAGGTATCAGTATATACACTATATTCTAACTCTAAATGTTTAAGCTGCTCCTCTTTAAGTATTTTTCGTATATCTCGTACAAGTGCTATTGCATTGCCATCTTTACTTTTTGCAACATTGATAGAGACATTTCGAACGCCATTGTAATGAGAAAGTTCTAAAGAATCACCTAAGGAAAATGAAACTTTTGCAATATCACCAATTCGAATCCTCATATTTCCAACACCAATAATAGTATCTGCGATATCTTTTGCAGTTTTTTCACCATTGTAAGTAGATAAATAAAGATGATTTGCTTTTTGTTTAATCGTTCCTATAGGAAATATAGAACTAATATTTTTAAGAGCATTGACAACCAATGAAGGTTGTAATCCATAAGCCTTAATTTTCTCATTATTAAGCTGTATATCTAGTTCTTCATCTGCATCACCACGAATAGTAATAGCACTTAGTTCTTTAAACCTACTCAAGTCAGTTTTTAACTCATTCGCTCGTGCTAAGAGTTCCTTTGTATCTACTTTACCTGAAATAGCAATAAGAACAAGAGGAAAAGAGTGTGTTTTTATCTTAGCAATGGGCTCATTCATGTCAGCAGGTAGATCTTTTTTAACACTACTTACTACATCTTTTACATCATTAAGAACATTTGTATTGTTTGAACCACTTTTTATGTCTGCACTAATACTAAATGAACCATTTTTTATACTTGTTTTAACTTCTTCAAGCTCATTTATATTTTGTAAATCATCTTCAATACTCTGAACAACCATTTTATCTAAAGTATCAGCAGAGGTTCCAATATATCCACCTGTAATATTTATTCGATCCATCTGTGTTGGAGGGAATATCTCTTTAGGTATATTTATATATGCAAAAATTGAGAGTAAAAATATAAAAAGTAATAGTATATGGTTAAGTAGTGGTTTTTCAATAGCAAATTCAATAAACTTACGAATCATTATTTTTCCTAAAAAAGTGTATCTAGTATCTGGTTTTTAAATCGTATAGATTCAACAGAAGCACTAATAATTTTATTCTCTTCTTTAAGAGTATCATATTCACGTTTAAGTTTTGAAATATCTCTACTTTTAAAATAAATTTGTTGAGTTATGTAGACCTTTGGAAAAGCAAACATCCCAATAAAAGTAAATGTCAAAAGTATATACAGGTAGTAGTTAATATTTAAGCGGCGTTTAGGAATTAGAACAATATCTATTTCATCAAGGAGTTCACTCTTATCACTCATTTAGTTATCCATCTGAAAGATTCTCATCTTTGCACTTCGACTTCTTACATTTTCACTAAGCTCATCATCTTTAGCCATAAGTGGCTTTCGTGTTACTATTTTACCTAATGAATGATTATTTCCACACTCACAACGAAATGCTTCACTGGGACAAATACAAGATTTACTCCACTTGATAAACTCCTGCTTTACTATACGGTCTTCAAGTGAATGAAAAGAGATAATAGCAATTTTAGCACTACTTAAACCAGCATTTTGTAAGGAGTTTAAAAGTGATTTTAACTCTCCAAGTTCATCATTTACTTCTATACGAATAGCCTGCATAAGCAGTGTCGCAGGATGAATCTTTTTACCTCTTGGCATATCATTTTTAAGAGTATCACTCAAACTCTTTGCAGATATAAATGGTCGGTTTTTCACTATAGTTGAGGCTATCTTTTTATAGTTCCTTAACTCTCCATACTCTAAAAGTATATTTTCAAGTTCACTTGTTGAGTACTCATTTACAACAGTTTCAGCTGTTAAAGGAGCATCTTTGTCCATACGCATATCAAGGTTCTCACTCACATAGGAAAAACCCCGATCTTTTTGGTCAAGTTGTAATGATGAAACACCAATGTCAGCTAAAAGACCTTTAATCTCATCTGTGCCATATTCAGTTAAAATCTCTTTTATAACATTTGAAAAACGGCCTTTACGGATACTAACTCTATCTCCATACTCTGCTAAACGTTCAGTAGAAAAATCTATAGCAGTCTGATCTTGGTCAATTGCTATAAGTTTTATGTTTGGGTTTGCTTCAAGTATCATAGATGAGTGTCCACCATACCCCATTGTACAGTCGATAACTATACCATTCTCTATATTTTTAAAAGCTTCGATAACTTCACGGTATAGTACTGGGATATGAGGAGTATTTTGCACAAAAAAGCCTATTGATTTATTTAACAGTAATTATACATTAACTTATATAACAAATAATTTACATTTAAATTTATATAGGGTATGATAAAGAAAAAAAGAGAATTTAACATGCTTGAAAAGTACTTATACGAGATTATGGCTGCTGTTGCGATAGTAATATTACTAATGATATATGTGATTATAAAAGCTAAAACTTCTAGTAAAAATAGTTCCAAAGAAGATTTTGAAAAAGAGATACAGATTCGAGAGTTAGATAAAAAAGCTCAAGATCTTGCAGAATTACAAACTGTTAAAACAGACAATAATGTTAAGCGAGAAACAATTGGAGATAGTTATGACATAGATTTTGATGGAACAGAAGAAGGGAATTTTGGAGAAGTTGAAGAAGAAAAAGAGACAATAAAGCAAAAAACAATTTCTAAAAGAAGTGTTCCACAACATGGAAAGATAACAAAACAAGATTTCACAGAGTTTTCGGGAGAAAGAATACTAGTAGCAGAGGATAACCTCATAAATCAGAAAGTTTTAACAGGTTTACTTGCAGGAAGCGGTATTGAAGTTAGCATTGCGAATGATGGACAAGAGGCTCTAGACATACTTGAAAATGATTCTGATTTTTTAATGATTTTAATGGATGCACATATGCCAAGAGTTGATGGTTTTGAAGCTACTAGAATAATTCGTAAAAATTCCAACTATGATCATATTTTAGTAGTTGCATTAAGTGGAGACACTGCTTCGGATGACATAGCAAAAATGAAAAATGCAGGTATGTCTGAACAATTAGAAAAACCACTTAGAATGGAAGCTCTTTATGAAATATTTTATGCTTATACAGGTAAAAATGAAGATGAAGAAAATGATGATTTTATAGAAGTAGTAATGACTAAAGAACTTAATGGAGATAAAGGTTTAGAAGTTTGTGGAGGAGATGAAATATTTTATAGAGAAATTTTAAATGAATTTATTTCTACCTATGAAAATTCCACTCAAAAACTTGATGATTTACTACACAATGGAAATATAAAAGAAGCTGACAAACTACTACTTGATATTATTGGTATAACTGCAAATATTGGAGCAGACCCACTTAATAAAATCGCAAATGAAATTAAAAATGCACTCAACGATTCAGAAGAAAAAAGTTACCTTACATTGAGTGATCAGTATAACACTCATTTAGAAATTCTTATCCTAGATATAAAAAATTATATAAATCTTTGATATATGTCAAACATTTAATTTTAAAATAATAATACACTTCTTCTAACTCTACAACTTTATAGTGAAAAGGAAGTGTAAATTATGATAGAATCTTCTCTCATTAGACTAAAAATCGTTTTATATGATTTTTTACCAATTTCATTTCATCTTCACTTGTTTAAGTTTTTGGGGAATTTTATTAAGTATATATACAGCTGTTAAAAGTAAAATACTTAAAAATTGGACTCTGTTCCTTGTGTAGTGTATTTTACTTATAACAGAATATTGTTTATATGTAATGGAAAGTCTTATGTAGGTAAGTTTACTACAAAGGCTTTAGTTGTTTGTCATGGTTGGGTATTTACTATTCTCTCATGCAGTTTCTATATTCAGAATCAAGTTCATAAAGAAAATGAACACTAGAAGTTAGTTGTTTCTAGATTCACCTTAATGTGAGTCTACTTAATCTTTATAGTTCAATAAGGAAAAAATAATGATTTTAAATAAATTACTTATGTCAGCTGCTGCCTTAGCAGTAGTATCTACAAGTCTATTTGCCGACACATCACATATGAATGTTGAAAAGATGTTTGAAAAAGAGTGTCAAGGTTGTCACGGTCCAAATCACGAAGGTGGTGTTGGTGCAGATTTACGTCCAGAAAAAATTTCTAAGTCAAATGCTTATACATTAGCAGAAACTATTCTTAATGGCCGTCCAGGTACAGCTATGCCTCCATTTGCAGAAAAAATGAATCAAGCGGATGCTCAAAAAATGGTTGATTATCTTCAACATTTTAAAGGCAAAAAGATGGAAGTTCTTAGCCTTGAAAATGTAACAGCTGGATGGAAAAAACTCAATAACAGAACAGCACTTTTTAAGAAATATCCACATGCTGTAGACGTAAAACATGTAACTGACATCTGTTTCGTAACAGAACGTGATGCTGAACGTGTAACTTTTGTTGATGGTACAACTGGTAAAATACTTTCACGTCACCCAGCTGGATTTGCAGTGCATGTAACAGTAACTAATAAACGTCAACCACGTTATGCTTACTCAATTTCACGTTCTGGTTTAGTTACAATGTTTGACCTTGCATCTAAAGGGCAACAAAAAATTGCTGAAGTACAAGTTGGTTCAGATTCTCGTGGTCTAGCCGTATCTCCAGATGGTAAATACCTAATGGCAGGAAACTATGTACCAGGTGGAGCGATTTTAATGGATGCGATGACATTAGAACCACTTAAAGTGTATCCTACATCAAGTGTAATTGATATGGATGGTAACATCGGTTCTTCTCGTGTAGCTGGTATGTATGACACACCATATGGTCCATATATTGCATTCGCACTTAAAGATGCAGGACATGTATATATCGTAGATTATTCTAAACCAGACTTTCCAATTGTAGGAGATATTCCAAATATTGGTAAAATTCTTCATGACGGTTTTGAAAATGAAGGTAAAGAGATGGGTCGTTACTTAATGCAAGCATCACAGGGTTCTGATGTTATGGGTGTAGTTGACTTTAAAACTAAATCTCTTGTTGCTAAAGTATACACAGGTCCAGGAAGTAAGCCGCATCCAGGTCAAGGTTCATCTTGGTACAATGATAGATATGGTCAACTTTATGCTACAAACAGTATGAATGTTGGTGATGTTGTTATTTGGGATAGTGCTTGGGATGTTGTAGCACATGTAAGAACTGCTGGTGGTGGTCTATTTGTTGGTACAAGTGAACATACTCCATACATTTGGTCAGATTGTGTTCTTGGTGGACCAGCAAACTGGAATAAAATCTATCTTATTAATAAACAGACTTTAGAAACAGATAGAATTTTAACTGTTGGTACTAAAAAAGGTACTATTACTGATCCTGTAACACATAAAGAGCTTTATAGCTGGAAAGTTCCAACTGTAAAAGACAAAAATGGTAAAGTAGTAGTTCCACGTATTCTACATGCTGAACCTGCAAATCATGGTCACTGGACAATGGTTTCTGAATGGAATGCAGGGCGTATTGGTATTTACGAAGCTAAAACTGGTAAATTTGTTAAATATATTAAAGGTTTAACAACTCCAACTTTTACTTATTCTATTGAACATAGACAAAGTATTCCAGGGGCATAAAACTTCTCTCTACCCTCTTCCTGAGGGTAGTTTTTCCATATCTACTTTAAAGGATACTGATGAAATCTGTCTTATTATTAGGCATATTATTTTCACTTTTGTCTGCAAAATATTTAACAAATGAATCTTGTAAAGAGTGTCATGAAGATATTTACTATGAGTATCAAACTTCTTTCCATTCCAAGACCTATTTTAATGATGAATTGCATAGAAAAGTGGCTGATAAAGTAAGCAAAAAAACCTATGATTGTGCAGTATGCCATATGCCTGGAGCAAAAAATGTAAAAGAGTTAGTAAGTGGTGAAGCAAGACCAAGTGAACTATATGATGAGCAAAAAGACGCAATAAGTTGTTTTTATTGTCATCAAATAGGCTATGTTCAACAAGCACATACAAGAAATATAAATTATCTTTCTAAAAAACCAAAAGGGTATAAACCCTCTATGTTTGGTTCTCTTGAAGATGTGGACGATAGTGATAAACATGAGATGCTTCATAACCCCATATATAAACAAAATGTATGCCTTGGATGCCATTCCCATAAAAGAAATTCACATGATGTACTTATTTTTGAGGCTATTAAAGAGAATCAAGATTCAACAGAGTGTATAAAGTGTCATATGCCATATGTAAACGGTGGTGTTGAAAAAACAAACAAAAGAGGACGAATAGAGCATAGAAGTCATGCTTTTGAAGGTATTCATAGTACTGAGATGATAAAAGATAGTGTAGATATTTCACTACAAACAAAAGATAATGTAGTAGAAGTGACAATTACAAATAAAATGCCACATCCTCTTATTATTCAAGCATCTAGGTTAAAGTATCTTGAATTAACCCTCAGTAGAGCTTCTCAAGTAATATGGAAAAATTTTAAAATTTCTCCATTGGAAGATAAGCAGGGTACATTTGTTACACAGTTTGTTGATGATAAAAATCAGTTAGTATCTATACCTGCTTTTGCTTACAAGAGAGGTTTTGTAAATAATCTAGCTCCAAAAGAGACAAAAATACTTCACTATAATGTTGCTAAAATTCAAAAAGGTGATGTAATAGAAGCATCATTTTATGTTGTGTTGGTAAAACCAAGCTGTTCTAGTGTGTTAGATTTAAAAGATAAATCACTTACAAAACCTACTTTGATGAAGCATGTTATTTATAAAAAATAGCACTTCTTCTTAAAAAGATATAAATATCTATTTTTCTTGTTATTTAAGGCTTTACAACAAGTTAATTTGGCTAAAATTATATATCAAAAATTGAGGTTATCTATGAGAAGTTTGTATTTAATAATTCTGTTTTTTTCTCTTTCCTCATCTGCACAAGAAGTAGATGGGAAAAAAGTTTTTGAGACTTATTGTTGGGGTTGTCATCATCAAACAGCTATGGCGTTTGGCCCCCCATTTAATGAGATATCAAGTAAAAGAACAAAGGGTGAAATAGTCGCTTATATATCTTCACCATCATCAATGTATAAATCTTTTGGATATAAAAGAACAGTTATGACACAACTCTCTTTAACTCCCAAAGAGTTAGATTTAATTAGTGACTATGTATTATCATATAAAGGTAAAAAATAATGTTTAGATTGTCAAATCTTATAGCTTCTGTAGTTGAAGAGAAAAAAGAACGTGTCTTAGATGGTAGCATAGCTATTTGGAACTTTACAAATCGTTGTAATTTATCGTGTTTGCATTGCTACTCAAAATCAACACTTGATGAGGTAGATACACTTACTACAGCACAAATTAAAAAAACTATTTTAGAGATGAAAGCCAATGCTGTAAAGTTTATTATTTTTTCAGGTGGAGAACCACTTACAAGAAAAGATCTTTTTGAAATAGCTGATTTTTGTAAAGAAAATGGCATTATTACATACCTTTCAAGTAATGGGCTTTATTTTACAAAGTCAAATATCCAAAGGATCACTTCTACTTTTAATTATGTGGGTGTAAGTATTGATGGTGATGAACCTACACATGACTATTTTCGTGGACTTAAAGGTGCGTTTAGAGAAACTTTAAAGGCTGTGAAACTTGCTAATGCAACTGGTGCTAAAGTTGGAATACGTTTTACTATGACAAAAGATACTATAGGCTCTTTGGAATATATGTTTGATTTAGTCGAAAAAGAAAATATACCAAAAATTTACATCTCACATCTTGTATATTCAGGTCGTGGTTTAGATAATCTTAAAATGGATTTAAGTAAAGAACAGAGACGTGAAGCTGTAGAGTTTATACTTAAAAAAGCATTTGAATACTATGAAACAGGGAGAGATATAGAGATAGTAACAGGAAATATGGAGATGGATGCTGTTATGTTTTTAAATATATTCGCTAAAAAATATCCAGAATTGAAAGAAAAAATGCGAGAGAGACTTGTAACATGGGGTGGAAACTCAGCAGGACGTAAACTGCTCAATATTAATTCAGAAGGTGATGTTAGACCAGATCCTTTCTTTCCTTTAATTGTAGGTAACATTATAAACCAAGATTTTGGTACTATTTGGAAAGATGGAGAACTGCTAAATAAACTTAGATTGCATCCAAGAAAAGAGATAACAGGTATATGTTCGGAGTGTGAACAGATTGATATATGTAATGGTGGTTCCCGTGCCCGTGCATATGCAATCAATGGTGATTTATGGAGTGAAGATCCTTCATGTTATTTAACTAAATCAGAAAGAGAGAAAAATTAAAATGTTCTTACAAAAATTATTATTAGTAACAACTACTGTATTGCTAACTTTATCTTGTTTAAATGCAAGTGAATTAAAGCGTACAAAAGTGCATAGAATAAATGAAAAAGTATTTGTCGTGGAGAGAGAAAGTAGTTCTCTTGCCATCATAGAAAATAGCTTGCCTAAGTCTCACCTAAAAGATATGCATAATATGAACCACGGTGTTGTAAAATTTGAAGGTAAGGATGGATATCTTATCTCTCGTGATGGTTGGATTATGAAATTTGACCCTGAAAAAGAGGTAAAGCTTAAAGAGTATAGAACAAGTAAAAGTGCTATTGGTTTTACCATTCGTAAAAACTTTTTAGCTATTGCTAACTATGCTAAAAAAAGTGTAGATATTTTAGATAGAAATTTAAACCCTCTCCAATCATTTGAAACTGGTAGTAAAAATGTAGGTATTAAGACCTACAAAGAGTACCTTATCTTTTCACAAATGAATAATGACAAGATTACAGTACTCAAAGATATGAACTATGGTAAAGCCCTTCCACAATTTGTAATGTATAAAGAGTTTGAAAATGTTGGTATCATGCCATTCGATGCAATGATAAAAGATGACAAGTACATCAATGGATTTTTTCAAAGTCCATGGTTTGGTGTAGTTAACTTAAAAACAATGAAATTTGAAAAAATCCACTTAAAACTAGGAGATAGAAAACCTGTTCTTAAAGTACCACATTTTGGATTTTGGTCGATTGGTGGTGGAAAAATATTTATTCCTGCTGTGGGAGATAATAAAGTTTTTGCATATACACCTGACTTTAAATTTATAAAAGCTATTAAAACTGAAGGTTTACCAGTATTTACGGCACTGAGTCCAGATAAAAAATATTTAGCAGTAACATTTAGTGGTAAAAAGTTTCCTGTTATTCAGATTTTAGATACTAAAACACTTAAAATCATTAAAAGGTTTGAATTTAATGGTAAAGTACTCCATGTTAGATGGTCAAATGTAAAACCTAATCTTTTTGTATCAGTAAATGATGCTAATAAAGTAGCTATTATAAATACAAAAGATTGGTACCTTTCACGTGAACTGTTTGGTATTAAAAAACCATCAGGTATCTTTTTATATGAGGAACAAAAGTAATGGGTAAAGTATATTTAACAGGTGCTGGTCCAGGGGATATTGAGCTTTTAACAATGAAAGCTGCTCGTATTATCAGAGAGGCTGATGTTATCATTTATGATAGACTTGCTAATCCAGATATCTTAGAAATGGCTAAAGATGGCTGTGAATTTGTTTATGTAGGAAAAGAAGATGGTCGTCATATAATGCCCCAAGATGACATAAATGAAGTCATCTATCAAAATGCTCTTAAATATGGGGTAGTTGTTCGTCTCAAAGGTGGTGATCCATTTGTATTTGGTCGTGGAGGGGAAGAAGCAGCTTATCTTTTTGAACGCCAAATTAAATTTGAAATCATTCCAGGTATCACTTCGGCTATCAGTGCTCCTGCTTATGCTGGTATACCTGTAACTCATCGAGGAGTTGCTGTTAGTTTTAGAGTTGTGACAGGACATGAATCTCCAAATAAAAAGACATCTCAAATTCCATGGGAAAACTTTAAAACAGATGATACAATTATATTTTTAATGGGTCTTCATAATCTTCCACAGATTAGTTCTAAACTTATAGAGATTGGTAAAGAGAAAGAATACCCTGTTGCAGTTATTTCACGTGGAACAACAAAAGACCAAAAAGTTGTAGTTGGAACATTAGAAAATATCGTAGAAAAAGCCAAAGGTATTCCTACTCCTGCACTTATCGTCGTTGGTCATGTAGTTGAACTCAGAGAACAACTTCAATGGTTTGAGCAAAAATAAAGTTAGTTTCCAATCTTTTCTTTAGAGATTGCATCTAGGAGATACTGTGCCTGAGTATCTCCATTTTCTACATTAATTTTAAGCCATTTTCGAGCCTGTTTAAACTTTAACTCTTGCATATAAATACGTCCTATATTCTCTATAGATTTTTTATGCCCTGCTTGTGCAGCATCTTCTAAAAGTTCTAAAGATTTAGTTGCATTTCTATCTACTACACTACCCTCATAATACATCAAGGCTTCATTATACTTCGCTTGAACACTTCCTAAGTCAGAAGCACTATCAAACCAAGTAAAGGCTAGTTTAGGATTTTGCATGACATTATGACCACTTAAATACATCATTCCTAAATCATACTGTGCTTGGGCATTCATACCGTGTGCAGATTTTTTCAACCAAAAAAGACCCTTTTTTAAATCTTTTTTTGTGCCAACTCCATTAAAATATAGATAACTCAAAGCATTTTGTGCCGTAGTATTCCCGGAGTTTGCATCTTTAGTGTAAAGTTCAAAAGCATACTTATAGTTCCCTTTGTTATAAGCTTCATGAGCACTACTTTGTGCATAAAGAGAAGAGAGAGTGAAGATACTAAGAAGTAGTAATTTTTTTAAAAACATTATACAAACTGAAGTAAAGTAGCTAAAATAAAAGCAGTAATAAAGGTAAAATTTACTATTACTGGTCTTTTTGTAGACTTTTGTATTTGGTGTTTTTCTTCTGATACCTCACTTACATAAATTCTTGGATAAATAGTAAAAAGGGACATTGAAAAAGTATCTAGTAAAATTATCACGATGTTATTCATTTTTATAAAACCTAATTGTTAAAGTAACACTATTATATCATATAAGAAATATTCTAAGAGTTGATATATGACAACTTTTTTTCTTCATAAAAGCACTATGATATAAAGATTGAATTATTCTAAATTTCGGAGAGTATTAATATGAAAAAAGTAATTATATTTGGATTAGCCACTTCATTAAGTCTTATTTTATTAAGTGGATGTGGGGGAGAACCTTCTCCTGAGTCTCATACAGGAATGGTTGAGAAACAAGATATGACACAGGCAAAAATGCATAAGCTTATAAAAAGAGCAGGGGAAGATTCTGGTTGGATTATGACAGAATTTAAAAGTAATGCACTTATTGCTGAGAAGATTGATGGGGATGATAGTCAAGCTGTTACAGTCACATTTAGTAAATCTGCATATGACATTGATCCAGAAAGTAGTGAGTTAAATAGTGCAATAGAAGATGCTTTAAACTAATTGATTTATCATTTTAAGATACACTCTATCTACTTAAAATAAAAAGAGTCATATCATGAATTTTCTTAAATATATACATGCAGTTGGAACAGGTAAAAAAGGCAATAGAGACTTAACATTTGATGAGAGCAGAGATATGATGACTCAGGTTTTAAACCAGAGTGTTCATGGTGAGCAGATTGCTGCATTTTTACTAGGATGGAGACTCAAACCTGAAACAACAGAAGAGTTTCGTGGAGCACTGAGTGCTTGTGATGCATGTATCACTCAAAAAGAGGTACCAAATTCGATTGAGCTTGGATACCCTTTTGATGGAAAAGCTAAAAATCCCTATATCTTTCCTCTTGTTGCAAAAGTGCTGCAAGAGTCTAAACTGAACTTAGTCATCATCGGTGATGAGAGACAACCTGCTAAGGGTGGGATCACAACAAAAGAGATCTGCACAGAGATAGAGCTTACTCCAAATACCCACTATTTTGATAGAGCTGATTTTTTTAAAGAGATGCATCAACTTACAGAGATTCGTAATCGATTAGGTCTCAGAACTGGTTTTAATACCATAGAAAAACTCACTCATATTGCAAAAAGTGAGTATGCAATTACTGGTATTTTCCATAAACCTTATCTTAAAAAATATGTAGAGATATTCTCTGATAGATACAAAGGATTTGCACTAATTCAAGGAAATGAGGGAACACCTGAGCTCTTTAGTAAGGGGCGTTTATGGATTTCTAAAGAGAAAGAACTCCAAGAGTTCATTATAGATCCTGAGCATTATGGTATCCACTACAAAAAATCATGGGAGACAATCTCTTTAGAAGATTCTCTTGATCAACTTAAAAACCCTTCAGACGAGTATATGAAACTCGCCAAATTAAATGCAGCCATTTACCTTTTTGTGACAGGAAATGCTACAAGCATCGATGAGGCATATGAAAAACTCAATGGATAAATTTTCTAACCATGTGAGAAATATTCTACATGGATTTTTTCTCTCCATCGGGACAACTATTGCTGAACCTTCTACCATTTTACCTCTTATAGTGAACTATTTTGGGGGAAGTTCCATGCTTGTTGGCTTCTTTGCTGCCCTGCTTCGTGGTGGTGCTATAGTTGTACAACTTTTTGCTGCATTTCAAGCACAGAGTTATCAGCTAATGCTTCCATATATACGTCGTGTTTTTCTTATTCGATTTTTTGCTTGGTTTTTTATTGGGCTTAGTATAGTTCTATTTGGAAAAGATAGTCCAAATCTTACTCTATTTTGTATAGGTTTAGGTCTTTTTATCTTCTCCTTTAGTGCTGGTTTTGGTGCTATCTATTTTAAAGATATTATAGGAAAGATTTTTTCTCATAAGTTTCGTGGCAAGACTATGGCTTATAGGCAATTTTTCAGTGCTGTTGGTGGTCTTATCAGTGGTGCTTTAGCTGCACTTATACTCGAGTATTTTCCTGAACCTATGAGTTATGGATACCTTTTTATAATAAGCTCTTTTATTATGGGTCTTGGATATATTGCTTTTGGGACTATTGATGAGTCTATTAAAAAAGAGGTCACACAGAGAGAAAACTCCTTTAAAAAATTTCTACATAACTCACTACAACTTCTCAAAGCCGATAAAGATTTACAGATTCAACTTACTACTTTTCTTTTAGCTTATGGATATTTGATATCATTACCCTTCATTATATTGGATGCACAGAGTAAAATACATCTCGATGGAGTTGCGATAGGAAGTCTTATCACAACTCAGATGGTAGGAGCTATGCTTAGTAACTTTTTATGGGGAAAATTAAGTGGTAAAGGTTTTAATAAACTCACAGCAAACATCTCTATAACTCTTTACATTTTTGCAATTATTACTGCATTTTATGCCTCTTCGCTCTATGCTTATATGTTTATCTTTTTTATCATAGGAGGGGCAATAGATGGAAACCGTATTGCTTCTGGGAATCTCATCTTAGCACTAGCACCTGCAGAAAAAAGACCTGTATATGTAGCACTACAGATTAATATTATCTCTTTTGGTCTCTTTTTCTCACTTCTTGGAGGTATTCTTTTACACTATTTTGATTACAGTGTACTCTATAGTATTACAATTTTTATTTTAGGTATTGCTCTTTTCTTCTCTCTAAAACTCAAAGATCCTCTTTAGTTTATAAATAGTTGCATAACATAGATATAAATCAAACTCTATTAACTAAAGATACAATACAATCTCTACACAATTACAATAATGGAAACTTATATGAAAAATGAAATACTATCAAGAATACAGAAGAAATTTCCTCTTGTTGCTAAACCATTTGAGGTCATAGCAAAAGAGATTGGAATTACAGAAGAGGAAGTGTTAAGTATCCTTCAAAAAGAGAAATCTGATGGTATCATCAGACAAACTTCTGCTATCTTTGATACAAAAAGATTAAATTACAAATCTTCTCTTGTGGCGTTTAAAGTAGCCCCAGATAAAATAGATGCAGCAGTAGAAATCATCAACTCACACCCTGGTATATCACACAACTATGAGCGTAACCATGATTTTAACATCTGGTTTACTCTTGGTGTAGCACCCACATCTAAACTTGGGCTAGATAAAACAGTTGAAATTATCGCTAAATTAACAGAGGCCGAAGATTATATTATGCTTCCAACACTTAAACTATTTAAGATAAATGTAAAACTCAATACTACGGGAAAAGATGATAAAAAAGAGAAAGTTAAAAAAGTAATCCATAAAGAGATAGAGTTAACACCTCTTCATAGTGAAATTATCCGACTCGCACAATATGACATTGAGATGGTAAGTGAACCTTTTGCAAAGATGATTGCAGAGCTTAACACTGATTATGAAACTTTTTTTAAAATTTTAAACGAACTTCAAGAAGCTGGAATTATGCGTAGATTTGCTTCTATTTTAAACCATAGAAAAGCTGGTTTTAATGCAAATGCTATGGTTGTTTGGGACATAGATGAAGAAAAAGGTGAAGAGATAGGAACAGATGCGGCAGCATTTAGTGCTGTAAGTCACTGTTATCTTCGTCCAAAGTATGCAAACTGGCCATATAACCTCTTTACTATGGTTCATGGAAAAACAACAGAGGAGACAAACGGTATCATAGCAGATATGGCAAAAGAGATTCCAAATATTTCACATATGCCTCTATACTCTTCAAGAGAGTTTAAAAAAGTAAGAATTGAGTACTTTACACCTGCTTCAGCAGAGTGGGAAAGTAAGTACCTCTAAAAGGATAATGACAATGAGACTCTTACTCATACTTTTAAGCAGTTTTTTACTTTTAAATGCCGTTGAAATGGGTTTAAAAGGTGGAAGTTGCACACTGGCTCAAGAGGGTCAAGTTAGCATTAACTATAACTCGAAAGTTTATAAAAATGTAAACTATGTAGCAAATGCGAAGAGTGGAAAAAACTTTCGTGAGATTTTCATCGGTTCAACTATGAAAATTAACAAAGTCATTCAGTTGAAAATCATTGATTATAAACCAAACAAAAGAGTGAAAGGAAAACCAAAAACTGGTATTTTCTTTGTTGAAGCTACTCTCAACAATAAAAAAGAGACTATTGTCATGGCTTATATTTTTGACAAAGGTATTATGAGTGCTATAGGTATAGCACATAATACTCCCATCAGTTTTAGCACAAAGGTAAGTTACTCACTCTGTCATCTACCTAAAAACTCTTTACAAGCACCATCTCTTTAGTATGTTTTATACTTAGAATTTTGATATATAATCTTTTGCTTTTTCATCAAGCATTTTCATTCTCTTCTTACCTTTGGGAAGGGATTTTCTCAAATCTTTCATCTCTTGTAAAAATTCACTAATTCCATCTGGGATTAAAGACTCTAAATATATTCTAAAATGCTTTGCAAAAGCGGGGGAAGTGCCCGAAGTCGAAACAGCAATGGTCAAATCATCTTTTTTGATAAAAGAGGGGAAAATGAAATCACAATATGTAAGGGAATCTACACTATTGCATAAACATTTATACTCTTTTGACTCATCAAAGATACTCTTTTGTAAAGGTATATCATCTACAGCTATAACAACAATACTAAAATCTTTAATATCACCCACTTCATAGGAACGTATCTCATATAAAAGATTTTCTCTTCTTATAAGAGTCAACATTTCATCCGAAAATTCTAAAGCAACTAGCTCTATATCTTTTGTAAAGATAAGTAACTTTTCTAATTTTTCTAGTGCAATATTTCCACCACCTACTAAAAGTACCTTTTTATTATCTAGCTTTATAAAAGCAGGGAAATAACTCATAAATTCATACCTCATATATCTGTTTTGCTAATAATAACATAAGTGTATAGTATTTGATTGATTAAAATCAATTACTCTTAATATAAAGAGAGGTACAATGCATTATAATTTATAGTTAGAAATAATTAGAACATTTTCTAGCTTTATTAATGTCGATTCACTACTCGATATATATATTATCCACCTATTAGTAGGAAATAAATGAATATTATTATTGCAGGTGCTGGAAAAGTTGGTTTCAATCTCGCAAAAACATTAAGTATTGGGCATAATGTAACCATTATAGATAAAAATGAAGAGGCACTGCATAGAATTCAAGAGAGTTTGGACATTATGCCTCTGCAAGGAGAAGTTGAGGACTCTCAAACATATATACACTTTGCAGAGAAAGAGGTAGACCTTTTTATTGCCGTAACAAATATTGACCATGTTAATCTTCTCTCAGTAGTGATGGCGGAAGCCGTTTTGACAATTGATAGAACTTTTGTTCGATTACAGAAACATTTTTTTCAGGGCAGTGAAATCCAACATAGACTTAACATTGACATGTTAGTCTTCCCAACATTACTAGCATCCCAAGCTATATCCTCTCTTCTTGAATATCCAAAAGCAAATAATGTAAAATTTTTCAAATATACAGAGCATAAACTTATATCTGTTATGGTTTCAGGACGTTTTCAACCCCAAAGCTTTCACTCTGAAAACTTTACTATTGTTGGCATAGAGAGAAAAAAAGAGTTTTTTATTCCTACTGAACAAGATGTTGAAATATATCCAAAGGATTTAGTTTACTTTTTTGGTCTCAAAGAAGATATTTCCCAAGTATGCCAAAAATTAGAGATTAATAGCCATGATGAAATGAAGAGATGTGTTGTTTTTGGTGGGGATGAGCTAGGAGTAAGTATATCTAAAGAGTTGATTAAGGTTGGTCGAGAAGTCAAACTCATAGAAAAAGATTTAGCACTTTGTCAAAAAGCAGATGAAGAGCTTGAAGGGAAAGTTTCCATAATCAACTCAAAGTATCGTTCCCATGAGCTATTTGAGGATGAGGGACTTGAAAGTGCCGATATTTTTATTGCTGCAACTCATAATGACGAGTTTAATATCATAAAATGTCTTGAAGCCAAAGAGAGTGGAATTCAAAAAGTAGTCGCAATTAACAATGAGATAGAGTACTATAACCTTATGCATTCTTTAGGAATTGTTGTTGTTCGTGGTCCAAAGATGAGTGCTTACAATAAAATAATGGAAGAGATTAGTACAACTAGTGTTGTTATTCAAAAAAGTTTTTGTGGTGCTAGAGCTCTTGTATTTATGAGAAAAGTTTTTATTAGCTCTGGGTTAGTAGAGAAGAATATACAAGCAATGAAAACAGAAGAGTCTATACTCTTTTATATGAGAGATGAAAAGATGTATAGATTACAAGAGAAGATACTTTTAAAAGAGAATGACTTAATTATTGCATTTTCTACAACTGATGAGAGTACTAAAGTGAAACAGTGGATTTATGAACTATAAAAGTATTTTTAAAATTCTTTCTATTATAGGTATGAGTCTCTCTATTCTCTTCTTATTTGATGTTCTTGTAGCACTTATTTATAAGGAGAGTTATTGGAAGTTTTTACTCTATAATGGAGCTTTTTTTCTACTAAACTTTTTTGTTTGGTTCTCTCTAAAAAACTTTAAATTAAATTTAAAAATAAAAGAGAGTATTTTAGTGGTTAATCTACTCTGGCTCCTTTTAGGTGTTGCTGGAGCAGCTCCCCTTATAATCTACACAAACATCTCATTTCCTTCAGCTTTTTTCGAGGCGATTAGTGGTTTTACTACTACTGGTGCTACTATTTATACAGATATTGAGACTCTTCCTCATATGATTTTATTTCACCGAAGTTTAATGCATTGGCTTGGTGGACTTGGAGTTATTGTTTTAGGAGTAGGTCTACTTTCTATGATAAATCCAACTGGAAGTCTCTCTCTGTTTAAAGCAGAGTCAACAGGGATACAACTAGAAAAATTCACACCAAAAATCAAAGATACAGCACTACGATTATGGTTGGTCTATTTTTTTCTCACTTTTATAGATATGATGCTCTTAAAGTTTTTTGGAATGAACTGGTTTGATGCCCTTAATCATGCTTTTTCAACTATCTCAACAGGTGGATTTTCTACAAAGAACAATTCCATGGGATATTTCGAGAGTGATGGCATTATCTGGACGACAACTCTCTTTATGATACTCTCAGGCATAAATTTTTTAGCGCACCTCAAACTTTACTATAAAGATACTTCTGGATACAAAAGTGAAGAGGTTCGTTGGTATCTTATAATATTTTCAGCTCTCTCTTTGGCTCTTACATTTGTCCATATAGACATGAGTAGTGACTCTTTTTTTGATGCTTTAAAACACTCCTCCTTTACCATTGCCTCTGTTATGACAACAACAGGTTTTGCTACCATTGACTATGGCTCTTGGTCGCACTTGGCGATTGCCATTATATTTGTAGGAATTTTAATGGGTGGAAATGCAGGTTCTACTGCTGGTGGAATTAAAATCATCCGTCATCTTATTATTTTTAAAACTCTCGCCTCTGAACTTAAAAAGATTCTGCATCCAAACGCCATTCTCTCTGTATTTGTAGATGGAGTAAAACAGAGAGAAAGGATTCTCTCTGCTACATTTGGTTTTTTCATTCTGTTTATGATTAGTGTTGCTGTAGTAACTATTTATATCTATGCAAGAGGTTTTGATGCTATGACTGCTGTCTCTGGTGCTTTTGCACTTGTTGGCAACATAGGACCAGGGTTCTCGTTAGTTGGGCCTTCAGACAACTTTTCCATTTTTAATGATTTTGATAAACT